>PJTQ01000299.1_pt1 | contig 40527 bp, 28 predicted proteins | sample 1512231 | NCBI WGS metagenome assembly PJTQ01 (sample SAMN08177688, study PRJNA422409) | Soil metagenome, whole genome shotgun sequencing project. | isolation source: Soil (3) enriched on wood chips | place: USA: Madison | collected 2015-01-15 | reverse complement strand
CCGACGCGCAGCGAGATCGCCGAGCCGTTGCCGTAGACCAGGTTGTTCGCGGTGACGTTGCCCGAACCGATGCAGCTCTGGCCCGAGTAGCAGTACTGCGAAATGCCCTGGCGCGGGTTCTTGTACACGATGTTGTTGACGACCATCGTGTTCTTCAGCTGGATGTTGCCCGGCTTGTCGCCCACGCCGGTGACGATGCCGCCACCCATGCCGCTCGAACCGTTGGCGAACACGGTGTTGTTGGCGATGGTCGAATCAGTTGCGGCGTGCCACAGGTGGATGCCGTAGGCCGAGGCGCGGTAGACGATGTTGTTCATGATCTTGCTGCCGCGGTTCGACGAATAGATACCCTGAACGCCGTTGCAGCCGCCCGGCTTGCCGATGTCGTGCACCACGTTGCCGATGATGCTGCCGGCCGAGCTGCTGTAGTTGGCGTTGACGATGCCGGCGCCGCCGGAGCCCGTGCAACCGCCCGAGAGGGCGAGGTGGTGGACGCGGTTATTCGTCACCAGCGTGTTCGAGCCCATGTTCTGGATACCGAGGCGGCCCGGGCCGGTGATGTCGAAACCGTTGATCTCGACGTAGCTGCCGTTGTTCAGCCACATGACTTCCTTGCCGCTGCCAACGATCTTGGCGCCCCACTTGGTGTCGGACACGAAGCGGATCAGGCCGGTCGAGGTGCCGCTGAGCTTGGTCGAAACGTTGCCGTTATAGGTGCCCGGCGCTACGTGCACGGTGGTGCTTGCCTTGGCGACCGAGGCGGCCTTGTTGATGGTCTTGAACGGACGCGCCTGGGTACCCGGGTTCGAGTCCGAACCGGTGGTGGCCACGTACAGGTGGTAGGACGAGGCGGTGGCCGCGGACACCGTGCGGTTGGTGTATTCCTCGGTGCTCATCAGGGCCACGCGCACGCTGTCCAGCGGCAGACCGTTGTTGACGAGGCCAACCCAGTAGGTCAGGCCGGCAGTGTCCGGCTCGCGGCCGAGCAGGGTACGATAGAGTTCGGTGACCTGGTCGACCGAGCTCGTCGCCGCGGCAACAGTCGCTTCGGATGCCGTGGCTTGGTCAGCGGCGTAGGCGTTGCCGCCGATAGCGGTCAGCAGGACCGCAGCGCTGCAGCAGAGGATTGCGTTGACACGGGCATTCGAAGCAAAGTTGACTACGTTTTTCATTAGGGAGTTTCCTTCTCAAAAAAGTGAAAGCGAACCTTTGAGAGTAGGAAACTGCGGGAGTTCAATTTTTTTGGAGAAAAATTTTCTGGCGATAACAATTCCGTAAATACTCTTTCAAATCGGAAAGCAAAACCGATGCGAAAGATTTAATTTTTTTTGAAAAAGTTATTTAAAAATGCCAGTTCGCTAAATGTCGCGCGCGTTGCCACATTCAGCATGCAGGAAAACTGCTGCAAATCAGCATTGGGAAGCTTCTGTTGGCGCCAGGAGGCGCACGACAAGCAGGCTATATGGATGAGGACGGCGAAGCGCTCAATGTTGATAAGCCCCGATGTCCACCGCGGGAGCACGCGGACGCTTCGCTCCTTCGATATCGCTGGGCGGCGCAAGCGCAGCCAGGCCGCGCTTGCGGGCCGGCGAATCCTTGCGCAGGCGATAGTTGCCTTTGCCATCAAGGCGGAAGTCGACAAATAAGGGATCTTGGGTAATGGTCCCAATATCTTTCCCGACTAACATTTCAATCTTCGCAGCATTTCCAAAAACCACATTGTGGGCGACAAGATTGTCGGCGCCGATGCAGGACTCGCCGCGATAACAATACTGCCTTATCGATGCGCGGGGATGATAGGCGACGATATTGTTGATCACCTTGGTTTCCGTCATCACCACATTTCCCGGCGCATCGCCGGTTCCCATCACGATGCCGCCGCCGGTGGTGGCCGAGCCGTTTGCAAACACCGTGTTATTGGCGACGATGACTTTGTTGGCGGCGTGCCAGAGGTGGATTCCCCATGCCGAGGCGCGGTAAACGATGTTGTTGTAAATTTTGCCGCGCAGGTTGGAGTAATAGATTCCCTGCACGCCCGAACAGGTGCCCGGCTCGCCGATGTCGTGCACCAGGTTGCCGCTGACTTCGCCATCCGAGGCCTGGTAGTTGCTGAACACGATGCCGCCGCCGCCATTGCTGCTGCAGCCGCCCGCCACGGCAAGGTCATGCACGTGGTTGTTGAGCACGCGCACCCAGGAACCGTAGTTCAGGATCCCGTTGCGTCCGCTGCCGGTCACGTCGAAGCCGCTGATCTCGACGTGCTCGCCATGGTTTTCCCAGACCGCCTCAACACCGCCCCCGATGATCCTGGCGCCCCATTTGACTGTCGAGACATAGCGTATCGGCGCCGCGGGCGTGCCGCTCTTCGTCGACTTGATGTTCTCGCGGTAGGTGCCGGGCGCGACGTGGACGGTACTGCCCGGGACTGCACGACTGGCGGCGGCCCCGATCGTCTGCAGCGGCGCGCCCTCCGTGCCCGGGTTGCTGTCGCTTCCGCTCGGGGTAACGAACAGGGCACGCGGGTCGACCGGGCGCTCGAGCGAGATGCATGCCTTGAGGCCGAGGCCGGCCACCAGCAGGATGCAGACGATCATCGGATATCGAAAGCTTCGCGGGTTCATTGTCTCTGACGACGGGATGAGCGCGGCGCGGTGGCCGCCGGGATCCCGAGCTTAAACCGGCGCACGATTGCGCACCTTGCGTTTGCCCGACTACCGCGCCATTCCTTTGTTATTTAATTTCGGCAATTGATTCTTCGCGCCTGCCGGCTTGATCGTGCGCAGGATGTCGCGATGACGGGTCCGGATAATGAACTGGAGGCGCCGGCGCACCCGGCACACGGCGTGGCGTCCCGGCTCCATCCGCATCCGAACCCGACAGCGAGCACATACAGCGACGACCAGCCCTATGCTGACCCAAATGAAGAGCCTGCTTGCGTCGCTGCCGCTCGGCCGCAGCCCGGATTCGCGGCGCAACCTCTCGACCGCCATCGGCTCGACGATGCTGCGCCAGATGCTCTCGAGCGCCTTGTATTTCGTCGCCTTGTGGGTCACCACGCGCCAGCTCGGCCCGCACCACAACGGCCTGCTGGTGACGGCCCTGCTGCTGCCGCAAACCTTGTATGCCGTCCTGAACCTGGGCCTGGCCTCCAGTCACGTCTACCACATGAGCAGCGGAACCCCGGATGCCGCGGCCATGCGCCGCGTCAACTGGATACTCGCTTGTGCGCTATGGGGCGTGGCCGTGCTCGCGCTCGCGCTGAGCAGCGATGCCATGATCGGGCGCTACCTGCCCGGGACGAGCAAGGACACGGCCTTGTATGCCAGCCTCCTGTTCCCCGCCATGCTGCTGGCGGCCTGGACCGTATCGCTGATCCAGGGCGCGCGCGACTACGCCACCTTCAACAAGACCGCGCTCATCCAGCCCTTCACCTTCTGCGCGGGCGTGCTGGTGCTGGGCGCTACCGGCGCCGTCAGTGTCGTCTCGGTGCTGTCCTGCCATATCCTGAGCCAGGCCTCGCTGTGGCTGGCCAGCGAAGCGCGGGTGCGGCGCTACCCGGCCGCGCCCGCCGGAGGCGCGCTGGTCCTGGCGCGGATGATCGGCTACGGGCTGCGCGCGCACCTGAGCAACGTGATCACCTTCCTCAACTACCGGGTCGGCCTGTATATGGTGAGCCTGCTGCTCGATCCGTCCTCGGCAGGCATCTACGCGCTCTCGGTGCAGCTGGCCGAGGCGCTATGGCTGATCGCGAGCGCGGCGTCGGTGGTCGTGTTCCCGGAATCGGCGGCTGCCAACGGCACCCCGGCGGCGCTGCGCCAGATGGTCGGCCGTATCGCGCTGGCCGTATTCAAGATCACGCTCGTGGTGGGAATGCTGGCGGCGGCGCTGTCGACCGTGTTGATTCCGTGGGCGTTCGGGAAGGATTACGCGAGTGCCGTGCTTCCCTTCATTGTCCTGTTACCGGGAATTATCACCTGGAGCTACATGAACGTCATTGCCAATTCGCTGGCGGGGATGGGCCGGCAGGGCGTCAACATCGTGGGGGCCACGCTGTCGCTGGTACTGAACGGCGTCGGCTGCATGCTGGCGATCCCCGCCTACGGCACCTGGGGGGCGGCCCTCGCTGCCAGCGTGGCATTCACGGCAACGGCCGCTTATACGGTGTTCATGTACCGGCGCATCATGGCCAGGCGTATCGCGCAGTAAGGCGCCGGGGCAGCAGCGGCGCCAGCCGGAGGAGAGCAAGGATGACGACAACGAAGATGTTGATGGTGACTTCGCTGTATCCGTATGGGAATGGCGAGACCTTTATTACAGCCGAGCTCGAACACGTCGCGCAGCACCTCGGCCATATCGAGATCGTGCCCGGCTTCTATTCCCGCGACGAAGCACCGCGTCCGGCCCGGCAGCCGGTCAACCTGGCCTACGCCGACGGCCGCTGGGGTGCGCTGCGGGTGCCGCGGATGCTCGCCGCACTTGTGATGAGCCTGTTCAAGTACCGCTGGCTGTCCGACTTCAGGCTGATCCTGAAGCGGCGGGGCAAGCTGGCGAACTTCAAGGAGCTGGTCCGCGCGCTCTACCGGGCCAACATGTTCGAGCGCTTTTTAAGACAGCAGGAGCGCGAGGGCAAGGGCGGCTACGAGCTCATCTATTTCTACTGGCTGGTCCCGGAGATCCTCGGGGCGGCGCGCTATTCCAGGACCTCCGGCGGGAGCACCCGGGTCATCTGCCGCGCCCATCGCGGCGACCTGTACGAGGAAGTCAAGCCGGCCGGCTATGCCGGGCTGCGGCGCGAGATCATCGCCGAGGTCGACCAGATCTACTGCATCTCGGAACACGGCAAGCATTACCTGGAGCAGCACTATGCGCACCTGGCTGCGAAATTCCACCTCGCGCGGCTCGGGGTGAACGATCCGGGCTTTCTCAACCGCCAGCCCGGTGGCGGCCCGCTGAGCATCGTGTCGTGCTCCTTCGTCATCGCCAGCAAACGCCTGCACCTGCTCGTCGACGCCATCGCGCACCTGCTGGCGGCCGATCCCTCCCTGCAGGTGCGCTGGACGCATGTCGGCAACGGCCCCCTGCTCGAGGCGGTGCAAGGCCATGCCGCGAGCCGCCTGGGCCCGCGCGCGCAGGCGCTGTTCAAGGGCTACCTGACGCAGGCCGAGCTGATGGACTTGTACCGCGAGGACACGTTCGACCTCATCGTCAACGTGAGCGACAGCGAAGGCATCCCGGTGAGCCTGATGGAGGCCGCTTCGGTGGGCATTCCGATCGTTGCCACCGACGTCGGCGGCAGTCCGGAGATCATCGGCGGCGCCAACGGCGTACTGGTGCCGGCCGACGCCGACGCGGCGACGGTCGCGGCCGCCATCGCGCGCTTCAAGGACCGCGGCGCCGCCGTGGCCTGGCGCCGCGCCGCCCGCCGCTTCTGGGACGAGCGCTTCAACGCGGCCGTCAATTACGAGCGCTTCGGGCGCATCCTCGCCGGCTTGCCCTGTCCGCCGGCCGGCAGCGCCGAGCCGGAGACCACGACCGCAGTGCCGGCAGCGCAGGGCGGCGACCGGGTGGTCGGCTGAGGCACCATTCACGCACGGGAGCAGGCATGCCAGCGCACCCACAAGCACGGAGCAGAAGCATGCTGGCAGCCCTGGCGCTGTTCATTCCGCTGTTCCTGCTGTTTACCCCGTTCGAACAGGGCGGGCCGAACCCGAGCATGTTCCCGAAGTATTTCTCGGCCGGTGTCTCGGCACTGGCGCTGGCGCCCCTGTTCGTCATCACCAGGCTGCGCTTCAGGGTGGAGAGCCAGCTGGTGCTGGTGACGCTGGCGATGTTCGTGTTCCATGCGCTCGTCGTCAAGCCCGTGCCTTTTCACTTCCTGTTGCTGGTCCTGCTGAACGTGCTGCTGGCCGTCTTCATCTATGAGGCGAGCTTCGCGTGGCGCGCCGAATTCGTGACGGCGGTGTCCTGGCTGCTGCTGCTCAACGCCGTGGTCATCGCTGCGCAGGCGCTGATGTTCCACCTGCTGGGCGCGCCGATCTTCGACTTTCACAAGATGATCTTCGGTTCCAACAGCCGCTTCGTCGAGGATTACCTCAACATCGCGCGCTTCTCCGGCTTGCACGTCGAGCCGGGCACCTACGCCAACTACATCGCCTGCCTGGCCGCGATCCTGATGCTGACCTCCGAGTTTAGCGTCCGTTTCGTCTCGCTGTGCTTCGTGGCCGTGCTGTCGGTGTTCGTCACGAATTCCGGCTCCTCCGTCTATTTTGTACCGGTCATGGTCCTGCTCCTCGGCTACCTGTGGCATTCGAAGGTGCGCCTCATCCATGTCGTCGTGCTGGTCGCGTCGCTGTGCGCCTACCTGCTGCTGTCCGGCGTGCTCGAGCACCTCGAGACGCGCTTCTTCGAGCAGGACGACGGCAGTCTGTCGCACCGGATCGACGGCGTGAACGCGTGGCTGGCGCTGACCCTGGAAGAGAAGCTGATCGGCGTGGGCTTCGCGAACGATCCCTGCGTGCGCTGCTACTACCAGGACATCGGCATGATCTTCAACCTGCTGACCCGCGGCGGTATCGTCGTCGTGCTCGCCTTTGCCCTGGTGATGGGGCGCATGCTCTTCGCCAACGGCCTGGTCCTCTCCGTGCTCCTGATGCTCATCCCCATCAACGAGAAGATGTTCTTCTACGAAGCACCGATCTGGCTGTTCATCCTGTTTGCCATGACGCCCTTCGTGCGCCGCACCGCGCCGCTGCGCAGCCCGATGGACGATGCCGTGGTCGTCCCTGCCGCCGGGGCCGCGCCGGGTCACTGACACAGCATCGATCGCGCCTGGTCCGCCCTCCCTGCATTTTATGCCGCGGTTTCAGCACTTCATCACAAGTCGATGGCTGCGGCGGTGATGCGCCGGTAAAGTTCGAGCATACCAACGCTGCAACACCAAGGGAGAACACCATGAACATCCGTAAAAACTTCGAAGCCATTTTCCTGAGCGCCGCCGCACTGGGCCTGGTCGCCAGCTACGCCACCGCCTCCGCCCGCCCGGTCGAAGTCGTCAAGCAGGAATCGGCGATCCTGATCGACTCGACCATGCACGTGGTCGTCGTCAAGGCGCCGCGCCTGAGCGTCGCGGAAAAAGCCGGCCTGAAGTAATGCAGGGAAGGGCTGGCGCAGGGCCCGGCAGGACGGTCAAGGATACCGTTGTCGAATCTCGCTAGGATTCCCTGTCGGCTTGGTACAATTGTGTTTTCGACATACGCAAGCCCAACCCGACATGATTGACATCCAACTTCTCCGCAAAGACATCGACACCGTCGCCGCGCGCCTGGCGACTCGCAAGTTCCAGCTCGACGTGGCCGGGTTCAACGCCATCGAGGCGGAACGCAAGGCGATCCAGACGCGCACCGAGGAACTGCAGGGCAAGCGCAATTCGCTGTCCAAGCAGATCGGCATGATGAAGGGCAAGGGCGAAGACACCACGGCCGTGATGGCGGAAGTGGCCGGCCTGGGCGACGAACTCAAGGCCAACGAGGTCGCCCTGGGTGACGTGCAGGCGAAACTGGCGCGCTTCATCGAAGCGGTGCCGAACCTGCCGCACGAAAGCACGCCGCAGGGCACGGACGAATCGGGCAACGTCGAAGTGCGCAAGGTGGGCACTCCGCGCACGTTCGAGTTCGAGGTGAAGGACCACGTCGACATCGGCGAAAAGCTGGGCCTGGATTTCGACACCGCCACCAAGCTGACCGGCTCGCGCTTCTCGATGATGAAGGGCGGCATGGCACGCCTGCATCGCGCGCTGGCCCAGTACATGCTCGACACCCACACCGGCCAGCACGGCTACACCGAGTGCTACACCCCGTACATGGTCAACGCCGACTCGCTGCGCGGCACCGGGCAGCTGCCCAAGTTCGAAGCCGACCTGTTCTCGGTGAAGAAGGGCGGCGCCGAAGGCGAGGGCGAGCACTTCTACCTGATCCCGACCTCGGAAGTCTCGCTGACCAACGTGGTGCGCGACGAGATCGTGGCGCTCGACCAGCTGCCCCTGAAGATGACCGCGCACACCCCGTGCTTCCGTTCGGAAGCGGGCAGCTACGGCCGCGACACCCGCGGCATGATCCGCCAGCACCAGTTCGACAAGGTCGAGCTGGTCCAGGTGGTGCATCCGGAGCAGTCCTACGCGGCGCTGGAAGAGATGGTCGGTCAGGCCGAGTTCATCCTGACTTCGCTGGGCCTGCCCTACCGCGTCATGTCCCTGTGCACCGGCGACATGGGCTTCTCGGCCGCCAAGACTTATGACCTCGAAGTGTGGCTGCCGGCGCAGAACACCTACCGCGAGATTTCCTCGCTGTCGAATTGCGAAGCCTTCCAGGCACGCCGCATGCAGGCCCGTTTCCGCAATGCCGCCGGCAAGCCGGAACTGCTGCACACCCTGAACGGTTCCGGCCTGGCCGTGGGCCGCACGCTGGTGGCGGTGTTGGAGAACTACCAGCAGGCCGATGGCAGCGTGATCATTCCGGAAGTGCTGCGTCCGTACATGGGTGGGCTGGAGCGTCTGGCGGCTTGAAGGCGGGCGGGGTAAGTTTTTACCGCACAGTAAGAATTTACTCTTCCGTTTTTATAAGACCATCGCTATAATGCGTGTCTCTTGCAGCGACCACGCCGCATGGAATTAGGAGAGGTGGCAGAGTGGTCGAATGTACCTGACTCGAAATCAGGCGTACGGGTGACCGTACCGTGGGTTCGAATCCCACCCTCTCCGCCAGTATTAATAAAAAAGGCTCCCATCGGGAGCCTTTTTTATTTTCCGGCGTGCTCCCTTGCGAAGTTCAAGGCCTGAACCGATCAGACTGCTGACCACTTCTCATCCATTCCGAAAATAGTTGGAAATTTTTCATTCCTGGTTGCACACTTACCGCTAGTCCAACTCGGCCAGCGACCAAGCATGTTGAAACCTCTCCTCGGCATCGCCCTCCTGCTCACCCTGGCGCCCGCCGGCGCCCAGACCCCGGCCGCGCCCGCCGAACCCGCCGCCCCGGGCCAGGTGGTCAAGATCACCGGTTCCAAGTCGACGCCGACCGGCGAAAGCGCCAAGGTCTACGCCGCCAAGCGCCGCGTCCTGCGCGGAACGCTGGCGCAGAAATGCGCCCTCGACAGCGTCTACTTTTCGCAGCAGGACGACGAGGAAACCTATATCGAGCAGCTCGAGCAGATGCAGGAACCTGGTGAGATCAGCGAGACCGGCACCCCTATGCCGTCCCCGACCCTGCAAAAATTCAACCCGAACGCGCCCTACGGCGATGCGTCGAACGCGGTCGATTCCTCGTCGATCACCGGCGCGGCGTCGAGCAACAACGTGGGCCCGTGCGAGGTCGGCGACCGCCGCTTCGCCTCGGGCCGCGAACGCATCATCCGCAACGACAAATCCTTCGCCCAGGCCCTGGAGCACCTCGATGCGAAGGAATACGACAAGGCGGCGGCCCAATTGGAGGCCGCCTACAGCAAGATCGGCTATCCGGAAGCCGCCGTCCTGCTGGCGAAACTGAGCCTGGACGGCCTGGGCGTACCGCGCAGTACCGACAAGGCCTTGTACTGGCTCGACCGCGCCGCCGGGCAGCGCTTCGATGCCAGGAAGGACACGCTGCGCTTCAATCCGAAGGAGCCGGAAGCCCTGAACGGCATGATCGAAGCAGCGCTCCTGCTCGCGCGGATCCACCAGCATGGCATCGGCGGCGTCAGGAAGGACCAGGCCGCCGCGCGCAAGTGGTACGCCAAGGCCGCCGACTTCGGTTTCGTGCCGGCCCTGAATACCCTGGGGCTGGCGTCACAGGCCGGCGCCGGCGGACCCAAGGACCTGAAGCAGGCGCGCGCCTACTTCCAGAAGGCGGCGGAAGAGGGCTATGTGCCGGCCCAGTTCAACCTGGCCAGGCTGTATTACGCCGGCGGCGAGGGCGTGGCGCAGGACTATGCCCAGGCGGGGGCCTGGTTCGCCGAGGCCGGCAAGTCCGGTCACGCCAGGTCGCTGTACGCCATGGCCCGCATGTACGACCTGGGCGAGGGCGTGAAGGCCGACCAGTCGAAGGCGATCGTCTATTACAAGGAGGCCGCCCTGAAGCTGGTGCCGGAGGCGCAGAGCGCGCTGGCCACCTATTTCTACACCGGCGAGCAAGTGCCGAAGAACCTGGCAACCGCGCGCCAGCTGTTCAACCAGGCGGCCATGGGCGGCGACTCGGAAGCCATGTTCAACCTGGCCGCCATGCTGGTGAGCGGCGAAGGCGGGGACAAGGACCTGGGGATGGCCTATGCCTGGCTCAGCCTTGCCAAGGCCAGCGGTCTTGAGCGCGCTGGAGTGGCGCTCAGCCAGATCGAGCCGAAACTGTCGGCGCAAGATCGCGCCAGGGCCGATGCGGTTCTCAAGCCGTCCGCGGATAAGAAGTGAAATATTATTTCGTTTTGAAGCTTTTGATGAAATTTTATTCCACTTCGTTGCTAGGGAATTGATGTGATGGAATAGTTCATCTTCCACAAACGGAAAACAGCCGCTATAATGCGGCCTCGCTTACGCGACCACGCAGCACCGATTTAGGAGAGGTGGCAGAGTGGTCGAATGTACCTGACTCGAAATCAGGCGTACGGGTGACCGTACCGTGGGTTCGAATCCCACCCTCTCCGCCAAGAAATAAAAAAGGTCCCTCTGGGACCTTTTTTATTTTGTGGCGGAGAGGAGCAAGGCCCCTGCGGGCCTTGCGTGTGGGATTCGAAGCCTCGCGCATACTTGCGCGAGGGCGGCCCGCGGAACGTGGGCGAATCCCACCCGTGAGCAGCCGCACAGTTTGCCGTGCGATTCAAAGTCGCGCGCAATATCAAGGCGCGTGATCGGCCGTGGCGGAATGCCCGTCCCCATGCTTGCCGCCATGCGCAGGCACCGCATTCTCCCAGCCCCCGCCCAGCGCCAGGAACACCTGCGCCTGATTCGCCGCCAGCTGCGCGCTCGACGCCGCCAGCATGCTCTCGGCATTGGCCAGCCCCCGCTCCGCGTCCAGCGCGCTCAGGAAGTCGGTGCGCCCGGCCTGGTACAGCCGGGACGCCTGCCTGGCCGCCAGCGCGCTCTGGTCGCGCGCCGCGCGCAGCGAGGCGTTGCGGTCGAGCTCGCGCGCGTAGACCGTCAGCGCACTCTCGGTCTCGCGCAGCGCGTTCAGCACCACCGCGTCGAAGCGCGCCAGCGCGCCAGCCGTGTCGGCCCTGGCCTGGGCGATGTGCACCCGCGCCGGGCTGAGCGCCGGCAGGCTCCACGAGACCAGCGGACCGAGCGTGAACTTCCAGGTGCTGGCGTCGCCGAACTGCTCCATGAAGCCGACGCCGCCGAAGGACGCGCCCAGGGTGATGTTCGGGTACAGCTCGGCGGTGGCGACGCCGATGCGCGCCGTGGCGGCGGCCAGCCGGCGCTCGGCCTGGCGCACGTCGGGACGGCGGCGCAGCAGGGCCGCGCCGTCGCCGACCGGAACGGCCGAGGCCACGCGCGGCGGCATGGCGCACTGGGCGACATCGGGCGGGAACTGGCTCGGCACCTCGCCGCTCAGGACCGCCAGGCGGTACAGCGCCGTGCGGCGGCGCGCTTCCAGCGGCGGCAGGTTGGCGCGCAGCTGCTCCAGCTGGGCCTGGGCACGGCTGTTGTCGATGGCGATGCCGCGGCCGCGCCGCACCCGCTCGGCGGTCAGCCTGGCGAATTCCTGCTGCAGCGCGACCGACTGCCGGGCCACCTTCAGCTGATAGCCGGCCGAGCAGGCGTCGGCGTAGGCGCGCGTCGTATCGGCCGCGACCATCACGTGGGCCAGGTCGCTGGCCGCCTGCGCCGCCTCCTGGTCGGCGTGCGCCGCCTCGATGGCGCGGCGGATCCGGCCCCACATGTCAACCTGGTAGGCGACCTTGATGTCGCCGTCATAGATGCCGGTGCGCGGCAGCTGTTCCGGCAGGCCGATCGAGGCGCCGGCGATGCGGCCGTATAGCGGCGCGGCGCCCATCTCGACTTCCGGCCGCTTGTGCTCTTCGACTTCTTCCAGCACCGCATGGGCGCGTTCCAGGTTGGCGGCGGCTACCCGCAGCTCGGCGTTGGCGCTGAACGCCTTCGCGATCAGGCGGTCCAGCACCGGGTCCTGGTACAGGCGCCACCAGTCGGCCGGCAGCGGGTCGGGCTTGAACGGCGCCTCGCGTGCGCCCATCAGGGGCGCATTCGCGGCGTCGCGCTTGATAACAGCCTCTTGCGGCACGCGGTAGTCGGGGCCGACCGTGGTGCAGGCGGCAAGCAGGGCCAGCGCCGTCAGCGCGAGTGCGTGGCCAGCCGTGGAGCGGTATCGGTGCATCTTCATCCCACCGTGTGCTGCGCCGGCAGCACCTTCACGGTTGCGGTCTGGCCGGCCACCAGGCGTACGCCGGCCGGCACCCGGTCGATCGCGACGCGCACCGGGATGCGCTGGGCCAGGCGCACCCAGTTGAAGGTCGGGTTCACGTTGGGCAGCATGTTGGCGCCGGTGCTGCGGTCGCGGTCGGTGATGCCCTCGGCGAAGCTCTCGACGTGGCCGGCGATCGACTGGTGCGAGCCCATCAGGGTCACCTCGACCTTGTCGCCGACCTCGATGGCGGGCAGCTTGGTCTCTTCGAAGTAGCCTTCCACATAGAAGCTGCTGCGGTCGATGAGCGCCATCACCGGACGGGCGGCGGTGGCGTAGGAACCTTCGCGCAGGTCGAGATTGGTCACGATGCCGTCCACTGCCGACACCACGTGCGAGCGTTCCAGGTTCAGCCTGGCCGTGTCGCGCTCGACGATTGCCTGGGCCAGCGCGGCCCGTGCCTGGTCGCTGCGGGTTTGGCCCTGCTCGCGGGTCTCCTGCGATACCAGGTCGTCCAGCTCGGCATTGCGGCGGTGTTCGCGCAGCGCCTGGGCCAGGGCGGCTTCGGCGGCGCCCACCCGGGCCTCGGCCTGGCGCAGCGCCAGCGCGAAGCGCGCGCGGTCGATCTCGAACAGCGGCGCGCCGGCGGCGACGTGCTGGTTGTCGTGCACGTAGACCCGGGTGACCTGGCCGGTCACGTCGGGCGCCACCTGCACCACATAGGCCTTCACGCGGCCGTCGCGGGTCCAGGGTTCGAGCTCGTAGTGGCGCCACAATTGCCAGCCCGTCCAGGCTGCGCCGGCGGCCGCCAGCAAGGTCAGCCCGACGCGGCCGGCCGCCGGAAGGAAGTTTTTCGTTGCCATATCAGGACCAGTTGCGTGTGAGGTAGGCCAGCGCGCCGAGCACGATGACGAACAGGGAAAAATCGAACAGTGCCGGGTGCCACACCCGGCGGTAGAAGCCGGTGCGGGCCAGCGCCAGGTTGAGGATGCGGCAGACCACCAGCGCCGCCAGTGCCAGTAGCAGCAACGGAGGAAGGTAGAGGCCGTAGATGCTGACTTCGCCGATCATGTCGGGTCCTTGCTGGGTGGGGTTGGAACAGACGCCTGATACGGCAGCGCGTGCGGGAACAGGTCGCGGCGCATGCCGGTGAGGGCGGCGAGCGCCTCGCGCTGGCTGGCGCCGGCCGGGCCCGCGCAGATCGCGCGCAGGGCGTTGTCGAGGGAGGCCAGCAGGCGCGCTTCGCCTTCCTTGGCGAGGGCCGGCAAGGCGGCGAAATGGCGCGCCAGCTGCGTCATCACGGGCTTGACGGCGGCTTCGCCGCGTCCGAGCCGGGCGCGCACGGCCTGCAGCAGGGTCATGTTCAGGCCGATGCGCAGGTCGCGCAGGGCGTCGGCCGCCTGTAGATCCTGGCGCGCGCCGGCCAGCGCCAGGCGCGGCGTGAGCAGGCCGACGCGGTCGACCATGCGCGCCGAGAACTCGGCCGGCGAGGTCACGCGCTCGCCGCTGCCCAGGCGCGACAGCTCACGCCAGCCGGCCTTGAGCACCCGGCGCGCGGTCCAGGCGGCGCCGACGCTGCGCAGCACCCGGGTGGTCAGGACGGCGGCCGCCAGGCCCAGGATCTGCGCCAGCATGCCGTTGGCGAAGGACACGACATCCGCGTTGTGGGTGTCGACCAGGGCCAGGGCGCCGCAGATGCCGAACACGAAGGGCAGGGCGCGCCCGAAGGTCGAGGGCCGCGCCACCAGCACGCCCAGCACCAGGAAGGTCGGCGCGCAGGCCAGCACCAGCGCCTCGAAACCGTGCACGGCCGGCAGGATCGCCAGCAGGTACAGGGCCGCCACCGGGATCGAGTAGATCGTCCAGGCCAGGAAGCTCTGGATGAAGGGCGCCGGGTCGTCCTGGGTCGAGAAGAAGCAGCACAGCACCGCGGCCATCATCGGCGCCGCCGCGCCGGCCGGCCAGCCGGTCAGGATCCAGAACGCGCAGCACAGCAGCACGGCCACGACCGCCGCGAAGGCCGACAGCAGCGCCATCCCGCGGTCCTGGTGCAGGGCGCTGGCCGGAACGCCCGGCAGGTGGCGCAGCGCCTGCGGCAGGCGCCCGTGCACGCCGGCGTCGATGTGCTGGCGCAGCGCGCGCGTCTCGACGCACAGGTCGACCAGCATGTGCAGGCGCGCCGCCAGGTTCGTCTCCAGCATGCCGCTCCAGCCGAGTTCTCGGTGCGGGGCCGGGGCCAGCGCGTCGATGCGCGCATGCAGGGCGGCGCCCTGTGCGGCGAGCGAGACTTCCTTCGGGGTCTCGGTCAGCGCCGTCACCTCCTGCAGCAGCGTGCTCCAGCGCGCCGACACTTCAGCAGCGCCGAGTTCGCGCAGCGCCGCCAGCCGGTCCTCGATGGCCGAGACGACGGGCACGAACTGCGCCAGGCGCTCCTGCAGTGCGTTGACGGCCTTTTCGGTCCAGCGCAGGTGCGAGGTGTCGAAGGGCAGGTGGGTGCTCATCAGGCGCAGTTCGGTGATGTCGCCGGAGAGCCTGCGGCGCTCGCCCGCGCTGCGCGGGTCGCCCGCCGGCTTGAGCGCATCGCGGATCCAGTGGTGGGCATCGCGCACCGCGCCGTCGAGGCGTCCCAGCAGCACCGGGGCGAAGCTCTGCGGCAGCACCAGGCTGTGCACCAGCGTCGCGCAGGTCATGCCCAGCACGATTTCCTCGACCCGCGCCAGCGCGATGTCGAAGATGGCACCGGGATCGCTCACCGCCGGAAAGCCGATCAGGCCCGCCGTATAACCGGCCAGCATCAGGAGGTAGGAGCGCGGGGTGCGGTCCAGCAGCGAGAAGTACAGGCAGCCGCCGATCCACAGGGCGAGGGCGAGCGACAGCAGTTCAGGGGCGTTCGCCAGGTGCGGCACCAGGAGGGTGACCGCGACCGCGCCGAGGACGGTGCCGCCGGCGCGGTACATCCCCTTGGAACGGGTCGGTCCGGCAAAGGGGGCGGAGACGACGTAGGCCGTCATCATCGCCCAGAACGGGCGCGGCAGGCCGATGCGCATCGAGATGTATACCGCGAGCATCGCTGCCGCGAAGGACTTCACGGAGAACAGGATCTCCGACCTGCTGGCCAGCTTCATGCGTCCCTGGATGCGTCGGCGCCGTCGGAGGTGATGTTGGCGATCGCGGCAGGCAGGCCGGACAGCACGCGCAGGCAGGCTTCCACGTCGCTTGGTGCGAAGGCGCCGAACAGCTTGCGGCGGAAGGGGCGCAGGGCCTGGTCCATCTGTTCCGCGGCCTGGCGGCCGTCGTCGGTCAGGCGCAGGATCCGGGCGCGGCGGTCGTTCGGGTCTTCATGGCGCTCCAGCAGGCCGGATGCAATCAGCTGGTCGACCACGCGCACCAGCGACGAGGCCTCCAGGCCGAGCGCCACGGCCAGCACGCCGGGCCGCACGCCGTCCGCGCCGAAGCGGCTGATCAGGAGCACCGGCAGGCCGGTCGCCTGCGACAGGCCATAGTCGGCCGCCACCTTGTCCGCCGCGGCGCGATAGGCGCGCGAGGCATAGGTCAGGGCGGAGGTGAGGCTGCCCAGGGTCTGGTCCGACAATGTCATGGTTGCTTGGGATGCTGATTGTTGCGGTGCAAAAGTTTAGCATGCGAAGTAATTGTCCGCAACCCGAGGCGGGCTTGCGCGGCCCGCCGTGGTTGAAACCTGCATCAAGCGCTACACTGTCGGGCTGGTGCTGTCCGTCATCGCAAGGAGGTATTCATGGTACAGAAACGATCATTCCTCGGCACGCTCGCCGCGATCGCCTGGTCCTTCATCGGCCTGCGCCGCAAGCGCGATTTCGACGTCGATGCGGAAGGCGCCTTCAACCCGCTCTACGTCTTCATCGCCGCCCTGCTGGCGCTGGCCGTCTTCATCGGCGCCCTGATGCTGGCGGTGCGCTTCGCGGTGTCGTGAAGGTGAGCGAACCCCTCGGCGCAGGTCTTGCCGCCTGGCTGGACGAGCATGCCGCCGCGCTGGACGAGGCCGCGGATGGCGGACCGGAGCTGCTGCAGCTGCTGGCGGCACACGGCCTGTTCGGGGCCGGCGTGCCGGAAGATCGCGGCGGCCGGGGCGGCACGGTCAGTAGCGCAGCGAGCACCGTCGCGGCGCTGGCCGAGCATTCGCTGTGTGCGGCCTTCGTGTTCTGGGCCCAGCGCGCGGTGATCGAATGCCTGCTGCTCAGCCCGAACCGTGGGCTGGCCGATGAGCTCCTGCCCCGGCTGCTGGACGGCAGCATGGCCGCAGCGCCCGGACTGTCGAACGCCATGCGCACCCTGAGCGGCTTCGACCGCCTGCATGTCCAGCATGCCGCAGCGCCTGGGGGCGCCACCCTGACGGGCGAGGTCGCCTGGGCCACCAACCTGGCGCCGCGCGGCATCGTGGTCGCCGTGGCCGCCAGGGCGGAAGGCCCGCCGGCCCTGTACGCCGTGCCGGGCGAGGCAGCCGGCGTGGAGCTGGCGCTGACGACCGGCCTGATGGGCCTGCGCGCCAGCCGTACCGGCAGCGTGCGGCTCGATGGCGTCCACCTGTCCGATCATTGGTGCCTGCATGCCGATGCCCGGGCTTTCCTTCCGACGCTGCGGCCGGCTTTCCTGGCCTTCCAGTGCGGATGGGGCATCGGGCTGGCGCGGGCAAGCCTGCGCGCGGCCCGGCGCGCCAGCGAGGCGGCGCCATCGATCCTGTCGCCCGAGATCGAACAGCTGGAACACACCCTCCATGCGTACTGGCGCGCGCTGTCCGAAGGCGCCGACGGCGGCCGCCTGCAGCGCGAGCCGGCAAGCCTGTTCGGGCTGCGGCTGCGGATGGTGGATCTCGCCACCGCGGCGGTGCAGCTGGAATTGCAGGCGCTCGGCGGACGGGCCTACCTGCCGCAGCAGGGCGCGGCCTTCGCGCGCCGCTGGCGCGAAGCCGCATTCCTTCCGATCGTTACCCCAAGCGCGGTGCAGCTCAAGACCGAGCTGGCGCGGGCCAGCGAGGGTTAGCGCAGGAAGATGAAATCGTTCCCCACCCGGTGCCGCCAGGTCTGGATCAGGTCGCGGTAGGCTTCGCCCACCGGCCGCACGCGCCGCTCCAGGTCGCACAGGCCGTACTGGTTGACCGTGCCGGCGTCCAGGGTGAGCGCGCTGTCCCAGTCGACCTGGTCGACCAGGCTGTACCAGGTAAAACCCAGGATCGGCACGCCGTCCGATTTCAGGCGCACCAGGTTCGACCACTGCTTGTCGAGCCAGGCGCGCGCATCCTTTTCGCCGGTGCCGGCGTCGCGGTTGTTGGTCTCGGTATGCATCACCGGGATGCGGTAGCGGTGGTAGTACTGCTGGGTGATGACGTAATAGCCGAACAGTTCGCAGGAGGTGGTGCTGCCGTCCGGCTTGATGACGTGCTCGTTGGTGGCGTAGTAATCGTTGCCCATGATGCAGACCGGCTTGACGCTGCGGTTCAGGAAAAAGTGGTAGTCCTTGCGCGTCATGCCGTGGTCGAACAGGTACTCGTACATCCTGCCGCTGACGTCGTGGCCATAGGTCAGGTCCAGGGCCAGGAAGCGCAGCTCGTTCATGTGGCGCGCGATCTCGGTGGCTTCGGGGCCGGCAGGGTGATAGTACTCGGACGATTCGCTCTGGATGAACTTGGCGTCCGGCCGCACCATCATGATCGCTTCGGTGGCCAGGATGTTGGCCCGCGCCAGGTTGCGCATGGCGGTCACGAAGGCCCGGTCGGAGCGCAGGCGCTCGTTCCACAGGCCTTCATGGGCCGAGAACTTGGCGGTGATGTAGATCTCGTTGATCGGAGTGTACAGGTCGACCCAGGGATAGCGCTTGGCAAAGGCGGCCGCGTACTCGGTGAAGTAGGGCACGAACTCGGGGTTCTGGAAGTTGCCCAGCCAGTCGGGCACGCCGAAGTGGCACAGGTCGACGATCGGCTTGATGCCGCGCTCGCGGATCTCGGCGAAGACCTCGTCGGTGAAATCCCAGTCGTAGCGGCCCGGCCCCTGGTGCACCCGGTAGTAAGGTGGGCCGTAGCGCAGCGCGTCGATGCCGAGCGCGCTGACCAGGGACAGGTCTTCCTTCCAGTGCCGGTAATGGCCGGTCTTTTCCATCTCGTCGACGCGCAGCCCGGCGCCGTCGCGTCCGGCGACGACCGGGTAGCTGCCTTCGATCCCGGTCGCAAACATGAAGCCTTGCATGGCGTGCCTCCCATCCCGTCGCCCCCGCCGCCACAGCGCGTCGGGGCGATTTCATCATCCTGCCAAATCCAGGGGCAGGCAAGCTGAAAGCGGTAACAATTCGTTTATGTGGGCATCCGCGCAACGCTCGTCAGTACCGGGCGTGCAGGCTGACGCCGACTTCGCGCGGCGTCAGAATGAAGCTGTCGTCGCGAAGCGCCGGCAAGGCCACCGCTCCGCGGCCGCGCGCATGCAGGTGCGAAGCGGGCAGCGCGGCCACCAGGAGTTCGTCGAGGATGCTCTGGACCACCAGGTCGGAAGGTCCAGCCGTTTGTTCATGAGCGCGTCGACCAGAGCGACGGAATTCGCTTCCTCGATCCGCAACTCGACGTCCGGATACGCACGCCGAAAGCCACGGATCGCAGCAGATACCGGCCTGCGGGCGTAGTCACGCTATAGCTTCGTCAACCACGGGTAATGCCGACCCGCGCTCCAGGCAGCAAACGCAGGAAGAATCGCGCTCGAGATCCTGCATGACGGTGACTGGCTACGCCTGAGGGCCAGGTCCGCACTGGCGAGAAACGCGTATTAGGCGGCGATATTCAATCATCAGCTTGATCTTTTCCCATGAGCGCAACAAGGAGGACTAAGCTAATGTATTAGGGTTTATGTGTTTACTCTACTACGAAGGAGACAATATGCTGAAGAACCGTGCTGACGAGCGTCGCCCGGCAATGACTTCGATCGCCCGCGCGTGCGCGCTGCTTGCCAGCGGCATCATCGCGCTGCCGGCAGCGGCACAGCAGGATGCCGCCGCCCAGCCTGTCGAGGGCCTGCAGAGCGTGGTCGTCACGGCGCAGAAACGCCAGCAATCGCTGCAGGACGTGCCGGTTGCCGTCAGCACGGTCGATGCGCGCGCCATCGAAAACCAGCAGATCGTCGATTTCAGCGACCTGACCCGGGTGGCGCCGGCGCTGACCATCAACCAGAACCCGAACAATAACAACCTCTCCCTGCGTGGCGTCGGCACTTTCGCCTACAGCATCGGGATCGAATCGGCGGTGTCGGTGATCGTCGACGACGTGCCCGTGATCCAGCAACTGCAGGCATTCTCGAACCTCAGCGATATCGAACGGGTGGAAGTGCTGCGCGGCCCCCAGGGCACGCTGTTCGGCAAGAACGCGTCGGCGGGCGTGATCAACGTCGTCACCAAGGAATCGGCCGAAGAACGGGAAGGACATGTGCAGCTGACCCTGACCAGCGACCGCGAGCGCCGCGTCGAGGCGGGCCTGTCCGGACCACTCGGCGACCGGCTCGGCTACCGCCTCAATGCCTACACGGGGCAGCGCGACGGGGAAATCAAGAACCTGGCCACCGGCGCCGACCTGAACGGCGACCGCAGCAAGGGCGTGCGCCTGCGCCTCGACTTCAAACCCTCCGAAACCCTGCAGGGCAAGCTGATCGCGGATTACAACAAGCGCCATGTCGAAGGGCCGGTTACCACCTTGCTGGCGGTGCCGCCGGGCGCCAGCCAGCAGAACCGCGCGCCGCTCGAACCGGCGCTGGCGGGCGTGCGGCCCGGTCCGGAAAACCGCAACGTGCGCATGGACGATCCTGGATTCTCCGACAGCGAGAACGCTAGCCTGAGCGGCACGCTGAACTGGAAACTGGATGGCCATACCCTGACCTCGGTCAGCACTTACCAGAAATGGAACTACGATTTCCTGGCCGATTACGACGGCAGCACGGTCGACCTGGTCAGCGTGCTGACCCGCGGAGCCCAGGGCGGCGGCGTGCGGCAGGGCGGCCCCTACGCCTCGCGCATGCTGACCCAGGAGCTGCGCCTGGCCTCCAGCGGCGACAGGACGCTCAACTACCTGGGCGGCCTGTACTACGCCGATTCCAGCAACGAGCGCGCGTTCTTCCGCAATCCCGCACTGTCGGTAGCCAACTGGGCGGCAGAAGCCGGCAACAGGACCATCGCCGCCTTCGGCCAGGCCGACTACCGGGTGAGCCCAAGCACGCGGCTGAATGCGGGACTGCGCTTCAACCGCGAAACCATCGAGGTCGATTTCACCAACCGCGTGCCGGCCACACCGGTCAATTTCGCCGGCAAGAGCCGCGACGACGCCGTGACCGGCAAGCTGGCGCTGCAGCACGACCTGGCCAAGGCGGTCATGGTGTATGCCTCCTACGCCACCGGCTACAAGGGCGCCGGCTACGACATCTCGACCGGATTCGACGCTTCGCGCGTGCGCCTGCCGGTGGCGCCGGAAACCTCGAAAGCCTATGAACTGGGCATGAAGAGCCGCTTCCTGCAGAACCGCCTGCAGGTGAACGCCGCGCTGTTCCAGACCGACTACGAGGACTTTCAGGCCCAGTCCAGCCGCCTCGACCCGGTCACCAACCTGACCCAGAATGCCGTCACCAATGTGGGCGAGCTGCGCACCCGGGGCCTGGAGCTGGAACTGGCCGGCAAGCCGGTCAACACGCTGCTGCTGGAAGGCTCGGTCGCCTATGTCGATGCGATCATCAAGAAGTACCCGCGCGCGAACTGCTACCCGGGCCAGACCGTCGACGAAGGCTGCGTCCGGGTCGGCACTGCCAACATCCAGGACCTGGGCGGGAAGCGCCTGGCCAATTCGCCGCGCCTGAAATTGAATGCCGGCGCCACTTACAACTTCCCGGTGGGAGAAACAGGCTACAGCGGGATCGCCAACCTGAACTACCAGTACCAGTCCGAAGTCAACTTCGACCTCGGCAACAACCCGCTGCTAAAGCAAGAGGCCTACGGCATCCTGAACGGCAGCATCGCCTTCAGCGATCCGACGCACAGCCTGAAGGTGACGCTGTACGTCAACAACCTGCTCGACAAGAGCTACGCATCTTTCATTGGCGACAACTTCAACTTCTACAGCGGTGCGCACGTCCTGACGCAGACACTGCCGCGTAATTCCGAGCGCTATGTTGGGCTGCGCGTGAAGTATGCGTTCTAAGCCCAATCCTGAGGAATAGTCATGCCTGGTCCCATTCTTACCCCGGATAGCGGCGCAGCCGTCCATCTCCCCGCGCGCGGCGGCAGCACCACCGTCATGTCGCTGCTGTCGAGCCTGTTCTTCGTCTGGGGTTTCATCACGGTCATCAACAACACGCTGCTGCCGCACCTGCGCAGCGTTTTCGACCTGAACTACACCCAGACGACGCTGATCGAATCGGTCTGGTTCATCGCCTATTTCGTCGCCTCGATCCCGTCGGCGCGCCTGATCGAGCGGATCGGCTACAAGCAGTCGATGGTGACCGGCCTGCTCATCATGGCGGCCGGCGCACTCTTGATGATCCCGGCGGCGCGGCTGCCGTCCTATGGGGTGACCCTGTGCGCGCTGTTCGTGATCGCCTGCGGCATCACCTTGCTGCAGGTGTCGGCCAATCCCTATGTGGCGGTGGTCGGTTCCGCCGCCACGGCCTCGTCGCGCCTGAACCTGGTGCAGGCCTTCAACTCGCTCGGCACGACGCTGGCGCCCCTGTTCGGGGCTTACCTGATCCTGGGACGCTCGCACTCCGGCACCGCCGAAGCCGGCCGCGTGCTGACCCAGGCCGAACGCATGTCGGACGCGCTGGCGGTGCAGCTGCCCTACCTGATCGTCGCCGGGGTATTGGTGCTGCTGGCGCTGGTGATCGCCCGCTTCCCGCTGCCGGCCTTACACGCCGGTGCACGCCGCGCCAGCAAGGACGAGCGCGCGAAACTGTCGCTATGGCGCCACCGCAACCTGGTGTTCGGCATCCCGGCCATCTTCATCTACCTGATCGCGGAAATCGGGGTGGCCAACCTGTTCATCAATTTCGTCGCCCAGCCGGACATCGGCAACCTGACCCATGAGGAAGGGGCGCACTATCTGTTCCTGCTGTGGGGCGGCATGATGGTGGGCCGCTTCGCCGGCAGCGCCCTGATGCGCAGGATGTCCGCGGAAAGCGTGCTGGCGCTGGCCAGCGTCGGGGCCTTCGTCGTGATGCTGGTTGCGGCTCTCGGAACCGGGCATGTCGCCATGTGGGCGCTGGTCTCGGTCGGCCTGTTCCACTCGGTGATGTTCCCGACCATTTTCACCCTCGGGATCAAGGACCTGGGACCGCTGACGGAGGAGGGCGCGGGCCTCTTGATCATGGCGATCGCGGGCGGCGCACTAGTGATCGTGCAAGGCTGGCTGGCCGATTCGATCGGGCTGCAACTGTCCTTCCTCCTGACGGCCGCATGCGAACTGTATGTCTTGTGGTATGCGCTGTGGGGCGCGCGTACCGGCGGGCCTGCTACGCAGTCTTAATCGTTCGCGTCATACACCGCTGCTTCGAACAGCCTCCGCGGACGCTGCAGCGGCATCTTGTAGTCGAACTCGATCGTTGCGTCGTTGCCCCAACGCTCGCCCGCAATCGGCAGCCGGTACATGGGGTTCCCGGGATCGTCGTTGGTCGTCAAGGGTGACCGGCGGCTCCCTTCGGCGATCCAGGCGCCGCTAGTCGCGCTCCAGGGCCGGAACCATATCAGCTTGCTGGGCCGCTTGCAGCGGTTCCAGCGGCTCGTCCCCTTGCACCTGGCGTCGTATTCCCACGGGTCGTCAACCATGGCAATGGCGGTGTTGATTTCATAGCGCAGGCGGGCGTCGCCCAGGCGCAGCTTTTCGGGCGATACCGTGGGCGTATGGACCAGTAGTCCGATACGCAGGCTGCTCCCCTTGAAGTTGCTGACCAGGTCGGCGTCGCCTCGAAGATCGGGCAAGGGCGGCAGTGTGAACAACTCGCCATGCTCGAGGCGGATCGGGAATTCCTGCCCGTCCTTCGTGCGCACACGCAGCGCGAAATTGGGCGGGAGCTGCATCCCTGGCGGCGGCATCAGCGCGAAACGGAATACCGCGTCGGGCGCGAGGGACTTGTGTTGTTCATAGGCCGAGACGGCGGCGCGCATGGCGCCATAGCTCTTCCAAGGCACTGCCCGCACGCCGGTCACGCGGACCACGGCCAGCGCTTCATCGATCCGGTGGTCGCCAGCCTGGCGCTGGCTTCCTCCAGGAGCACTGGCGGCAAACCTGAATTCGCCTGCCGCCTGGCGCAGATTGCGCAAGGCCTCGCTGTCCAGGGAGTGCGTGGCCGGATCGAAGCGCGCCTCGGCAACCGCCCGAAGCCATTTGATGCCTTGCGCAGTGTCCCGTGGCGTGCCGAGTCCGTGGCGATGCATGTGCGCCAGTATCAAGGCAGCGTCCGGGTAGCCTGTTTTCGCATAGGCCGCCTCGAAGCGCGCCAGCGCGGTCGTGTAGTCCTGCTTCTGGATGGCCTCCAGGCCTTCGCCCAGGCTCTTGTCCCTGGCTAGGATATCGGTCCGGCCACACAGGACCTTGGTATCGAGATCGGTTCTCGGGCCGTTCCGGCACCAGTTCAGGAATCGCTTGAAGCCGGTCGCCTGACGTCCAACGAGTGAGTGTAAGCGCACTTCGGCCTGCGCCAATGGCCACTCGGCCGGCCGCGCCGCAGTCACCACGACGATGCCCGGCTGTTGCGACGCCTGCCCCAACGCGGGAGGCAGGCTGGCCGCCAGCCCGATCGCGAACGCAACAGCATGCTGACCTACGTTTCTACGCATTCTCCCTCCCGGAAGGCTCAGTGTAGCGTAGACATGGGAGCTGGCGCTGACGGCGCCAGGATGTCAGCGTGCCAGGCTTGGCCGTTTCGGATCGTAGGCCCAGTCAGGCACCAGATAGCGCATCGCCACCGCATCGTCGCGCGCGCCCTGGGCCACTTGCTTGTACAGGGCGTATGCCTGCTCGATCCGCTCCAGGTCGGGCTCGATGCCCAGGCCTGGACGGTCAGGCACCGCAACCGCGCCGCCGACGATCTGCAGCGGTTCGCGCGTCAGGCGCTCTTCGCCTTCCTGCCAGATCCAGTGGGTGTCGATCGCCGTGATGCGCCCCGGCGCCGCGGCCGCGGCATGGGTGAACATGGCCAGCGACACATCGAAGTGGTTGTTCGAGTGCGAGCCCCAGGTCATACCCCAGTCGTGGCACAGCTGGGCCAGGCGCACCGAGCCTGCCATGGTCCAGAAATGCGGATCGGCCAGCGGGATGTCGACCGCGCCCAGCAGGTGCGAATGTCCCATCTGGCGCCAGTCGGTGGCGACCATGTTGGTGGCGGTGCGCACGCCGGTTGCGCGCTTGAACTCGGCCATGATCTCGCGCCCCGAATAGCCCTGTTCCGGGCCGCAAGGGTCTTCGGCATAGGCCAGCAGGTGGCCGTATTCCTTGCCGACCGCGATCGCCTGGGCGAGCGACCATGCGCCGTTCGGGTCGACCGTACAGCGGGCCTCCGGCCGGCGCCGTTTGATGGCCGCGATCGCCTCCAGCTCGTCCTGGGGCGACATGACGCCGCCCTTGAGCTTGAAGTCCTGGAAGCCGTAGCGCTCGGCCGCCGCGTCGGCCAGGTCGGCAATCGCTACGGTGCTCAATGCCTCGCGCCCGCGCATCGCGTACCAGTTGTCGCCGGCGCGCTGGGCGGCGTAGCCGAGGTCGGTGCGCCGGCTGTCGCCGATATAGAACAGGTAGGCCAGCATCGGCACCCGCTCGCGCTGCTGGCCGCTGCCCAGCAGTTCGCAGACCGGTACGCCGAGGTGCTGGCCGAGCAGGTCGAGCAGCGCCGCCTCGACCGCGGTGATGACATTGTCGAGCCGCAGGTTGATCTCGTGCGGCTGGCGCAGCAGGGCGGCTTCCGCGGCCGAGCTGACCTGGTGCTGCATGTTTCCGGTGTGGGCGCCATGGCTGGCGCGGATCGCATTCAGCGTGCGCTGGTAGCGCGCCACCTCGGTGCCCACGACCAGCGGAACGGCGTTTTCCAGTGCCTTGAGAATGCCGTCGCCGCCTGGCACTTCCCCCATGCCGGTGCGGCCGTCGCTGGCTTCCAGCAGCACCAGGTTGCGGATGAAGAAGGGGCCATGGGCGCCGCACAGGTTGAGCAGCATGCTGTCGCGGCCCGCCACGGGGATGACGCGCATGGCGGTGATGACGGGGCTCGAGGAGATAGGTAGTGGGTTCATGGGTCGGATGGCGGCATGCCGTAGTAGTGGGGGGCGCCGTCCAGGACGACGTCGATGCGGTCGAGCACGACACCAGGATCGAGCGCGTACACGCGCAAGCTGTGGACGCCGGGCTTGAGCCGGTCCAGCGTGGTGCTGCGCACCGCCATGTTGGACAGGACGTTCTGCTTCCACTCGTCGCTACGCCCGACGGTCGTGTAGTCGAAGGTCTCGAGTGGCCCGTCGTCGAGCTGGACGGCGATGCGCAGGCGGTGTTCGGAAGTGAGGGCATGCACGGGCACGGCGACGAAGCGGAGCAGGGCGCCACCTTCGCTGCGGGTCTGGAAGCGGTATTCGAGCGGTTTGGCTTTTGTGAGCGATACGGCGCTGCGCTTCGGCAGGTCGAGGCGGGCGCGCATGGCCTTGCCTGAGGTGCCGAGGCCGGGCTGCGCTTCCCAGTCGCTGCCCGCTGCCGCGCTGCCGGCCGGCAGGGTCACGATGCGTTCGCGCTCGCCAGGCAAGCCCTTCTCGCTCGCACTGTGCACCTGCGCGTTCAGCTTGACCGTCTTGCCGCCGCATTCGAGCGCCAGCTGCGGCCTGGCCGAACCGTCGTAGTCCAGTGTGATGCGCTGCTCGTAGCCGTTCGACGCGTCCAGCCTGCCGCCCTGGACGCGGGCCCGCAGGCCCTGTGCGCCGGGGGCGACCGACCACGTCGCCGCTTCGCCGCCATAGCTGACCAGGGTCACGCTACGGCTGGCCGCCCGGCCGGCCGGCAGCACCAGGCTGCTCGCCTCGACCGAATGTGGCGCGGGATAGACCAGGCCGCAGCCGCGCCGCGCGGACGCCGTCCAGGACGGATAAAGCGGTTCCGCGAACACGGGCAGCCGGCGCGGCGCGATGTCCATCATGTGGGCCCACTTGCCGCCGCCGAGCGCGTTGTAGGCGGCGGCGTCGCGCACCAGCGCCGCATGCGCTTCCTGCGCCTGGCGGGTGTAGAAGGCGGAGGAGGGCCGCTGCTGCAGCGCGTACTCGGCGGCGAGGTCCAGCTTCAGGATGCGTTCGTTGAGCCTGGCGCTGGAGCGCACCGGGTAGAGCACCAGCTGGAAATATGCGTCGCGCAGCCCGGCCGGCAGGCGCTGTTCGACGACTTCGGCGCGCGCCACCAGCGCGGCGTAAGCCGCCAGGCGCCGCTCGGCCTCTTCTCCGCCGCTGCGTACATATTCCGTGCCGCGCACCGGCCGTGTCGGTTCGGTCTGGCTCCAGCCCATGAATTCGGGGCGGCGTTCCCAGGCCAGGCGGTAGTACTCCTGCTGGATAGCGGCGATCTCTGCGCCGTGTTCGGCGCCGAAGGCCTGCGCGGCCCAGGCGCTTAGATGATGCGCCGGGTCCTGGCGCAGCACGCTCGCATCGAAAGCGGCGTCGAGGAAGTACTGGGTCAGGTACTCGTTCGGCTTGATGTCGCCCACGTTCACCACCCACATGCGGCGCGCGCCCGTCATCCAGGCCCGATCGAGCTGGTCGCGGATCAGGGCCGGGTGGGTCGTGCCCAGCCACAGGTAGTCGTGCGGACGGCCCCAGTAGGAGACGTGGTAGTAGATGCCGTTGCCGCCTTGACGGGCGCGTTCCTTCGCCGTGCCCAGCTGGTGCAGGTAGCCGTAGTTATCGTCCGGCCACACCAAGGAGACGTCGCCGGGCACCTTCAGGCCCGCGTTGTAGTAGTCCAGCACCTCCTTGTACATCGTGAACACGGTGGGGATGCTTGACGCCGGCTTGCCCAGGCTGCGGGCGAGCATGTCGCGCTGCAGCCCGATCACCTGCTGCACGGTGTCGCGCGCATGTTCCGGGCTGGTCGCGCCTTCCATGGCCGAGTCGTGCACGCCGCGCAGGCCGAGCGTGTAGACGTTCTCGAAGCCCTTGACCTCGTCGACGCGCTCCTGCCAGTAGCCGAGCAGGCGTTCGCGGTTGCTGAAGAAGTTGAAGGGGCCATCCGACTTCTTCCATTCGCCGACGTTGTTGCGCATCATCGGCTCGGCATGCGAGGTGCCGACCAGGATCGCGTAGTCGTCCGCCGTCTGGGCATTGCCCGGCACGGTGTAGAAGGCGCGGGTGGAATCGTGCATGGCCGGCCAGACCAGGTTGGCCTTCAGGCGCCACATCAGTTCGAACACGCGCGCGTAGGTAGCAGGGCCGATGTCCTTGGCTGGATCGAAGGTTTTCGCGGCCCAGGGCTGCAGGCCCCAGTCCTCGTCGTTGATGAAGATGCCGCGCCACGCCACGGAAGGCGCGGGCGACAGGTGACGCTCCCCATCCAGGGAGAGGCCGGTGCGGCGGCGCGGCGTGACGTCGGCCCACCATTCCCAGGGCGAGACGCCCAGTTCGCGCGTGGCGTCCACCACGCCATAGACGGCGCCGCGGCGGTCGGCCCCGGCGACCAGCAGCACGCTGCGGCCGCCCAGCTTGCCGGCGGCGCGGATGTAGCGCTCGTGCTGGCCGGCGAGCGGCGCCAGGTCGACGCCCATCGCCCGCGCGACCTGCGTTACCAGGGGCGAGCCGATGGCGCCGATCACGATGCAGCGCTCGCGGCAGTCGTCCAGGCGGTCGGTGCGGGTCGCGGAAAACCCGCTCAGCCGCTGCAGGTCGCGGCCGAGCAGCTCGCCGGCAAGGCGATAAGTAGCCTGCGCGTCGGTGACGATGACCGGCAGGCGCCCATCGGCGTCGAGGGCGAAGGGCTGGGCATGAACGAGGCTGCTTGCCAGCAGCAGGCCGAGGCCAAGGAAACGGAATGTCATGATGGGTCGGTGGTGGGCCGGCCGTACTGTCGCGGGAGCGCAACGAACCGGCCAAGCTGATGTATTAGTGCATTTTATACATTCTCTAGTAGCGAATCCGGTGCGCCGCAAAACGCTCACCGACCTGATTGATGAGTAAATACCTTCGTCACGTCTTCCATGATAGCTTGTAAATCATTAGTACGCTTGGGTGCTAATACATTAGTTCATCATAAAACGGAGACACGACATGTTCAAGAAAATCGCGCTGTTCTGCGCACTGGCCGGACTGTGGATACACACGGCCGCTGCCGCCCCGATCGGCTGGTACCAGATGGAACTCCAGTGGCGTGACGGTACGTTCACCGGAAAGATGTTCTACGACAGCAGTTCGCCCTACCGCGTGACGCAGATCGATGGCATCCTGCGCGACATCGCGCAGACCACGCCGATCACCCACGTCTGGAACATCTCGCACCAGGAGCTGCCCGCCCCGGCGCTGTCCTTCAATAACACCAGGGGCGAGGCGATCGACGACTACGATGCCGCCTTTTACCTGCACCTGCTCGACCTGGGCGCCACCCTCGCCGTCGACACGGCGATGGACAACAGCCTCTACGACTGGTCGAACGACTGGGCCTTCTATACGCCCGAACAGCTCGACCAGTCGCCCCTGATCGGCTGGTCCATCAGTCCGCTCGGCGGCGAGGTGCCGGAGCCGGCCGGCCTCGGCCTGCTCGCCGTGGGCTGTGCAGCGGCAGTGGCGGCACGGCGCTGGAACCGGCGCGTGCGCTGAGGCGTGCCCGCGCAGCGGGCGATTTCAACCAGAAGAACATCGGAGACACCATGAATATCCTGAAACAAGGAAGGACCGCGCACGCGCTCGGCGTGGCGGCGGCACTGTCGGCCATGCTTGCCGCCTGCGGAGGCAGTGAGCCTGCCGCGCCGGAAGCCCGGCTGCTGTCCGGATCGATGAGCGGGGGCGGCGGGCAGGTGAGCAGTACAGCCAGTACCACGAGCGCCGCCACCGCAACGCCGGCGCGCGTGATGGAACAGCTGGGCCGCGGCGTGGTGGCGGTGCGCACCTCGACCAGCGCCGCCTTCGTCAGCTGGCGCCTGCTGGGGCTCGACCCCGACGGGATCGCCTTCAACGTCTATCGTTCGCTCGAGGGCGGCGCACCCGTCAAGCTCAACGCGGCGCCGCTTACCGGCGGCACCAACTATACCGACAGCAGCGCGAACCGTACGCTCGGCGCCTATACCTATACCGTGCGCCCGGTAATCGACGGCGTCGAGGGGCCGGCAAGCGGCAGCTTCACCCTGAAGGCGAACGGGCCGAACGAGCCGATCGTGCGCATCCCGCTGGCGGCCTTGCCGGCGGCGGACTACCGCACCAACTACGTCTGGGTCGGCGACCTGGATGGCGACGGCGAGTACGACTTCGTGATCGACCGCATCGCCGCTTTCGTCGCGGGCAGCAACGACGACCTGGGCACTGGCAACCAGTACCTGGAAGCCTACAAGCGCGACGGCACCCGGCTGTGGCAGATCGACCTCGGTCCCGGCAGCCGCAACACCTACAACATCACGCCCGGCCCGACCACGCTCAGCATGGGCATGTACGATGGCGTGACGGTGTACGACCTGAACGGCGACGGCCGGGCGGAAGTGGTGCTGAAGGTGGCGGACGGCGTGACGTTCGGCGACGGCAGCACCTTCCGCGACACCGATCCCAACCAGCAGTATTTTGCCATCCTCGACGGCATGCGCGGCACGCCGCTGGCCACCCGCGCCTTCCCCTCGGACTTCTATGCGCAGGCCGGCCGCTACGGCACCCAGCTGGGCATCGGCTACGCCGACGGCGTCAACCCCACCATCTATTTCTGGGGCCGCAACCGCAACAAGGACAAGAGCTTCAACGACGTGTTCGCGTCCTATACCTGGAAGGGCGGCAGCACGCTGACGGAGAACTGGCGCATGCCGCTGGATCCGAGCAGCGGCAAGGAAGCCTCGCACCAGATGCGCATCATCGACGTCGACGGCGACGGCAGGGACGAGGTCGCGACCGGCAACTTCATGGTCAACAGCGACGGCACGCTGCGCTACATCCTGCCCGGCGTGATCCACGGCGACCGCTTCTACATCGGCAAGTTCGACAAGCAGCACGCCGGCATGCGCGGCTACGGCATCCAGCAGAACAACCCGAGCGGCCTGCTCGAGTACTACTACGACGCCACCAACGGCAAGATCATCTGGGGCCACAGCACCACGCCCGGCAACATCGTCGACGTCGGCCGCGGCCTGGTGGGCGACATCGACCCGCGCTTCCCGGGCTTCGAGGTGTGGTCCTTCTCGGGCCTGTTCAACGGCGAGCAGAACGTGCTCACCGAGCCGGACACCAGCAAGTCGCCGTGGCCGACCCACAGCATCTGGTGGGACGCCGACATGCTGGCCGAGGGCCTGAATGACCACAAGATCGAAAAGTGGAATCCGCTCGCGCCCACGGCCAGCGGCTCGCTGCCGCGGCTGGTGTCGATGACCAGTTCCAGCTACGGTTCGCCGCGCCTGAACAACCGCAACCCGATGTTCTTCGGCGACATCCTCGGCGACTGGCGCACCGAGGTCGTGCTGCTCAACAGCACCTACACCGAGCTGGTGATCTTCACCACCAACGTGCCCACCAGTACCCGCCTGTACACGATGGCGCACAACCCGGCCTACCGCAACCACATGACGATCAAGGGCTACCTGCAGTCGCCGCTGCCCGACTACTACATCGGCGACGGCATGGACATGCCACCCCGGCCGAACATCCGCTACGCCGGCACCGGCACCATGGCCGCCGAAGCCGGGCTGATGGAGGGCGGCGCGCAGATCAAGCGCGACTTCGGCGGCTACCGGGGCGAGGGCTACGTCGACTTCCCGCCCACGGGCGGCGGCCTGCAGCTCAACCACGTCAACGGCGGCGCGGGCGGCGTGAAGACCATCACGATCCGCTACGCGAACGGCAATCCGACGCCGCGTTCGGGCGTGCTGCGGGTGAACGGGGTGGCGCAGCGTATCACCTTCAGGATCACCGGCAGCTACGCCAACTGGACCACGCTCGAGGTGCCGGTCACCCTGGCGGCGGGCGTGAACAATACGCTGCGCCTGGAGTCCACCGGCCAAGACCTGGCCAACATCGACGAGATCGTGGTGCCTTGAGTGCCGGACGCTCGATGCGGACACTGTGCCTGGCCGGCCTGGCGCTGGCGTGGGCGCTGTTCGCGGTGCCGGCGCAGGCGCACGACCCGTTCGACGCCAGCACCCAGGTCACGGTGCTGGACGACCGGATCGAGGCCCGGGTCACGCTGGGCTACGATGCCGCGCGTGCGATGTTGCGCGCCCTCGGGCTGCCTGCCGAGCAGGCGGGCCCCATCGCACGTGGCGGCGAGACGCGCGCCCTGGCGCCGGGCGGCGCCGCCAGGCTGCTGCGCCTGCACGAGGGCGGCAGGGAGCTGGCGCCGCAGGCCCTGCTGGCGGCAGGCGGCAGGGAGGAGGTCAGCTTCGTGCTGACTTATCCACGGCCGGCTTCAAACCGGCTTGCCCTGCGCGCCAGCTATTTCGAGCTGGTCGAGGACATGCGACCCGGCACGCTGGTAGTGACGGATGCGCGACGGCGGCTGCTGGCGAGCACGCTGCTGTCGACATCCGCACCCGAGGCCGCGCTGCCGCTGGAGGCCGCCACGGCGGGCGCGGCTGCCGGGCAGGGCGCGGGCTTCGCTGCCTTCTTCCTGCTGGGCGTCGAGCACATCCTCACCGGCTTCGACCACCTGCTGTTCCTGTGCGCCCTCCTGGTCACCCTGACGAGCGCGCGCCAGATGATCGCCATCGTCACCGCCTTCGCGCTGGCGCACTCGCTCACGCTGGCGCTGGCGGCGCTGGACGTGGTCGCGCTGCCGGCCAGCCTGGTCGAGCCGCTGATCGCGCTGTCGATCATCGTGGCCTGCGTGGCCAACCTGCTGCGGCGCGAGGCCGCGCGAGTGCGACTGTGGATGGCGGGGGTGTTCGGCCTGGTGCACGGCTTCGGCTTCGCCGGCATGCTGCGCGAGTCGGTGCAGGGGCATGCGGGCAGGGAGCTCTTGGCACCGCTCCTGTCCTTCAACCTCGGGGTGGAGGCCGGACAGCTGCTGGTGGCCGCCGCCATGGTCGGACTGCTGGTGCTGGTACGCCGCCGCCAGGCCTATCTCCGCTACGGCGCGCCGGCGATTTCCTGCCTGGTGATCGCCGTCAGCACCTGGTGGCTGCTGGAAAGACTGTACCTGGTCTAGCCCGGGGCGCGAATGTGCTAGCATCTTGACAATCTGGCGGGCGTCTTTACCGGCGCCTGCCGGTCCGCGCATTGTGCGCGCATTCGAATAACAGCCAAGTCGCCAGCCAGCCTTCACCCCTATGGAAACAATCGCATTCAGCGGCCCGTTCACCCTCGACCGATCGCGCCAGGCCGCGGTCCAGGTGTACGAATACCTGCGCGAGGAAATCGTCAACCTCACGCTCAAGCCCGGAACCCTCCTGTCGCGCAACGAACTCTCGGCGCATTTCGAGCTGTCCGTCACCCCCATCCGGGATGCCCTGATGCGCCTCGAGGAAGAAGGGCTGGTCGACATCTACCCGCAGCATGCGACGCGCGTACGCGGCATCAGCATCGCCTCGGCGCGCCAGGCCCACTTCCTGCGGCTGTCGATCGAGCTCGAGGTGGTGCGCACGCTGGCCCGGAAAAACGATGCGGCGCTCGGCCAGTCGCTGCAAAGCCTGGTGCTGCAGCAGCGCGCGGCGCTCAAGGCGAACGACCTGGAATCCTTCTACCGGGTCGACCACGCCTTCCACCGCCAGCTCTACGTCGCGGCCGACGTCGAGGAATTGTGGCGCCTGATGCGCCACCGCAGCGGCAACATGGACCGCCTGCGGCGCCTGCACCTGCCGCTCAACGGCAAGGCCGACCAGATCCTGAAGGACCACGCCGCCATCGCCGATGCGGTCGCGCAGGGCGATGCTGCCGCGGCCGAGGCGGCGGTGCGGCGCCACCTGTCGGGCACGCTGTCGGAACTGGATGCGCTGCGCGAGCAATACCCGAACTACTGGATGCCGGGAGCGGACTGAGGCGTCGCTCCCTGCGCATGCCGCGTTTGATCTGCATCAGAAAACCGGAAAGCCTTGTAGAACATGCCGGGGGCCAGCATGCTCCAAAGCGTATCGGCGCCGCGCGCTGAGCGGGCGCCGCTTCCTGTTCTGGAGCCGGACATGTACAAGCGCATATTGTTACCAACCGATGGCTCGGAGGCATCTCAACGCGCCATCGACGCCGGCGTCGAATTCGCCAGGGAGAGCGGTGCGGAGCTCGTCGCCATGACGGCCACGACGCCGTTCCGGGCCATTACCGCCGATGCCGAGATGCTGGAACTGACCGCGGAGCAGTACGAAGCCAGCAGCCGCCAGCATGCCCAGCGCCGCCTGGACGAGATCGCGGATCTGGCGCGCGACGCCGGCGTTCCCTGCACGGCCGTGCAGGTCGTGTCCGACGACCCAGACGAGGCCATCATCGCCACCGCGCGCGAGCGCATGTGCGACCTGATCATCATGGCCTCGCACGGACGGCGCGGCGTCAAGGGCTTGCTGCTGGGCAGCGTGACACAGAAGGTACTGGTGCACAGCGCGATTCCCGTGCTGGTGCACCGTTGAGCATTCATGCGCGCCGCGCATGAATCGCCCCTTTTATTGTTGAGCTGTAGTACTGAATTCCCGCTCAGGGCAGCAGTCCGGCCGCGCGCGCCGCCTCGTCCAGCGTGTCGCCGCCAAGCGCCATGTGCTGGATCGCGGCCAGGCCCCACTGCGCCGAGCCGTTGGTGCTGATGCCGCTCATCTCGTCGAGCGGACGCAGCACCGCCGGGCCGTCGATGCGGCGCACCGTGTGGCGCGGGCTGCCGCGCTTGAGCCAGTCGGAGGCGAAGAACTCGCGCCAGGCCCGCAGCGCCAGCGCGCGGTCGCGCAACTGGTAGGCGGCATAGGCGGTCATGCGCGAATTGGTGTCGCTCATGCCGCGCCCGCCCGGAGCCTGTCCCAGCAGCGCCACTACCTCTTCTTTCGGCGCATTGTAGGTGCGGCAGTACTGCAGCCAGGTCTTGCGGTACTCCGGCACGTCGACCAGGGTCAGGAGCTCGGAATTCATCTCGACCACGCCGAACACGCCGTTCAGGTTCGAGAACGAGGGCTTGTCGCCGGGGCCGTGGAAGCGCCCGGTGTTGTGGTCGTAGGGCGCGCCGGCCGCGAACCAGCCGTACTTGAGCGCCGCGATGCTCTTCATGCCATTGACGATCTTGTCGCGCCAGCGCACGTCGCCGCTGCGTTCCCACTCGGCCAGCCAGGCCGAGATCAATGAGCCCCAGACGGTGCCGAACGAGGCGCCGATGAAGGCGTCCGGGCGTGCGCCCGCCACCTTCAGCTTGCGCGAGATGTCGACCTTGTGCAGGTCCTTGTCCGAATCGAGCAGCTCGCGCATCAGGTCGCCGACGCGCTCGTCCGCCGTCAGGAAGTAATAGATGCGCCGGTAGGCCGCGTTCGAGACGCGCGGCTGCTTCGACGAATCGGACCAGTGCTGCACCGCGTGGCGGGTGCCGAAGCCCTTGAAGGGACCGAGGTGGTAGACGTCGACCTCGCCGGTATGGCGGGTCATTGCTTCGGCATAGCGGAACAGGTCGGCGCGCCCGGTGCGCAGGTAGCTGTACCACAGCCACAGGTCGGTCGAGAGTTCCGAATTGTCCCAGGCGTAGCCGCCGATGTCGTAGCGCCACATGTGGCGGTCGGGGTCGTAGCTGTGCATCACGTCGCCATAGGACCAGAAGCCGTACCAGCGGTGCTGTTCGGTCTCGACCAGGTACTGGTCGAGCTGCAGGGCCAGGCGGTCCTCGATCAGCTTGCGTGCGGCGTTAGAGGTATCCACCGGGTCCCAGTCGCCGAACACGCCGCATTGATGGATGCGCTGCGGCGTCAGCACCAGGCGCGCCGGCCGCGCCACCTGTTCGGCCATGTCGGACAAGGCCTGGTGCGAGGGTGTTTCGCCCAGCACCCACAGCTGCAGTTCGGAGCTGCGGGCCACGCCGGTGGCCGAGTCCCAGCCCGCCTCGTAGTCTTCGTAGGTGATGTTCAGGCCCGCGATCTGCTTCTCGTGCGTGTCCATGCCGTCTTCGCCGCGGTAGGAGCGTACGTCCATGCTTGGGGCCGAGGGCGCCCACATCCAGGCGGTCACCTCCGCCATCGGGCTGGCCGCGTTGCGCACGTCCAGCTGCACCGGGGCGCGCTGCCAGAAATCCTTCAAGCCCAGGGCCACGCCGCCCGCGGCCCCGCCGGCGTACAGCAGGCCCTTGCTGCGGGTGCCGGCGTTCGAGTCGATCCAGGCGCGCCCCGCGCGCAGGCGCTTCTGCAGGGTGAAGCCGTCCGGCGAGAGCTGCGCCAGCGTGAAGTCGCCCCATTCCGGGATCCACTGCAGCCCGTCCTGCACCGGCTTGGCCATGCCGGCCAGCGGCGGCAGCGCCTTGCCGGCCACCTGGGCCGCGCGGTAGGCGTCGCCCGGGTCGCGGCGCAGGCCGGTTACCGGCCGCACCGCTTCGCCCCAGACGCCGACGCCTTCGCCCGAGAAGCGCACGTGGCGGTCGTAGCTCTGGTCCGTCATCGGCACCTGGGCAGTGACGCCCAGGCCCGCGATGAAGTCCTGTTCCGGATTGCCGTCGTAGATGAAGGAGTGCACGATGCGTACGCTGTCCGAACCGGTATAGAAGTACAGGCGCACAGAGAAGGGCAGCCAGTCGCGGCTGCCGTCGCTGTGCATGCCGTCGAACTTGACCACCGCGCGCACCGGGCCGCTTTGCTCCACGGTGACGGCAAGGAGCTTGCTGGTGAAGGGCTGGCGCGCGACGCTGCCGCTCTTCTCCAGCTGGGCGCCGTCCTGGCGCAGCGCCACCAGTTTCATGTTCTGCATCGTCACGCGGCCGGCGCGGGTCGCGCTGCGCACCAGCACCTCGCCGCGGCGCGGCAGCACCCATGCCAGCTCGCCCGCGGTGACCAGGATGTCGTCCGCGCTTTCCTTGACCGAGACCGTGCCGCGCGCGGGTGCGCCGCGGGCCAAGCTGTAGCCTTCGGCCGCGACCTTGCCCGCGACCCCGCCCGCGACCGCGTGCGCAGTCCACTTCAGCGAGCCGTCCGGCCAGTAGGCCAGCGGCCAGGATTGCATGGCGGGGCCGTTCGCGCCCAGCGTGAAGTCGAGCCGCTTGTTCGCGGGCAGGCGCAGCGTGCCGCGCGGCCAGGGCACGCCCAGGGTGCAGCCCTCGAAGCGGGCCGGGGCCTGGCCGTCCAGCCAGCGCAGGCCGGTCTCGGACACGGGGGCCGGCTTGGCGCCGGTGTTGGCCGTCACCGCGCTGGCCAAGCCAGGGAAAGAGGCAAGGAAGGGAAGGGCGCTGGCCGAGCGAAGGAAATGTCTCCGCGATGGGATTTGCACTGTCGGTCTCCGTGCCGGCACTGCCGCTGGGCGGCGCGCCGGTCTGTCATGAGGTGGAAGGGGGCGTGGTCGCTGCTGATATATTAGTTGATGAAGCGAATACTAGATCGTCTCTGGCCCGTGGTCGACATGCCGTGCTGAATCACTCAAGTGGATGACTGAACGCGGCCACGCCATCCGATCACAAGATTGAGTGCATCGACGGCGGTACGCCATGTAGACTTATGTGGCATACTAATATATCAGCGCCCGTCAACCGACTACCTTGAACCCATGAAAAAACTTGTCGCAGCATTCTGGATCTTCATCGGCACGCTCGCCTGCCTGCCGGCCATGGCGGACGACCTGCGGCCTGCCTTCCTGCTCACCGGCGCACTGCACCGCGACGGCCAGGACCTGTCGGGCCAGTGGACCTATTCGAAGGACCTGTACCGCACCGGCCTCACCGACATCAACGGCTGGGTGGCCAAGTCGCGCATGCAGCGCTACCGCGACCTCGACGTCGCCGCGATCGAGGCCAAGGGCGGCGTGGACTTCTTCGAGTTCGACCTCGACCGCGGCCCGATCATCAACGTGCCGGGCGCCTGGAACGCCGCGGCCCCGGAGCTGCGCTACTACGATGGCCTGATCTGGTTCCAGCGCAAGTTCAATGCGCAGGCCCTGGGCGGCAAGCGTGCCTTCCTGCGTTTCGAGGCGGTCAACTACCGCGCCTACGTCTACCTGAACGGCAAGGAAGTGGGGCGCCACGAAGGCGGCTTCACGCCCTTCGTGCTGGAGGTGACCGGGCTTCTCCGCGCCGGCGACAACCGCCTGGTGGTCGGCGTCGACTCGACCCACGACGCCCAGTCGATCCCGACCTCCATCACCGACTGGGACCTGTATGGCGGCATCACCCGCAAGGTAGCCCTGATCACCACCCCGGCGACCTTCATCGACGACGCCATGGTCCAGCTGCGCCCTGACGGCCGCATCGCCGGCGAAGTGCGCCTGCAGGGGCCGCAGGCGGCCAACCAGCAGGTCAGCGTGGCGATCGGCGCGCTCGCCACCGTGCGCGCCACCACCGACGCCAATGGCCGCGCCACTTTCGAGCTGGCCGCGCCGAAAGGACTGGAGCGCTGGTCGCCCGAGAAGCCGACCCTGTACGACGTGCGCTTTTCCGCCGCCGGCGACGCGCTACGCGACCGCGTCGGTTTCCGCACCATCGCCGTCAAGGGCAACCAGATCCTCCTGAACGGCAAGCCCATCTGGTTGCGTGGGATCTCGCTGCACGAAGAAGAGTTCGGCCCCAACCCGGGGCGCAACATGACGGAGTCGAGCTCGCGCGCGCTGCTGCACGAGATCAAGCATGGCCTCGGCGCGAACTACGTGCGCCTGTCGCACTACCCGCACTCGGAAACCACGGTGCGCCTGGCCGACGAGATGGGCCTGCTGGTGTGGAGCGAGATCCCGGTGTACTGGACGGTGGACTGGGACAACCCGGCCGTGCTGCGCAAGGCCCTCGCCATGCAGGCCGAGACCATCTACCGCGACCGCAACCGCGCCTCGGTGATCATGTGGAGCGTCGGGAACGAGACCCCGGTAGCGGACGCGCGCACGCGCTTCCACAGCGCCATGGCGGACAACGTGCGCCAGCTCGATCCCTCGCGCCTGGTGAGCGCGGCCCTGCTGGTGAAGCATGACGGCGACGCGCTGGCGATCGACGATCCGCTGGCCGGCAAGCTCGACGTGCTGGCGGTGAACATCTACGCCGGCTGGTATGGTTCCGACACGCTCGACGCCGTCGCCAAGCTGAAGTGGAAGGTGCCGGCGGACCGCCCGCTGATCCTGTCCGAATTCGGCGCCGACGCGCTGGCCGGCTACCGCAACGACGGCATGAAGAAATTCACCGAAGAGTACCAGGCCGAGTACTACCGCCAGACCCTGGCGATGGCCGATCAAATCCCGACCCTGCGCGGCATGTCGCCCTGGATCCTGAAGGACTTCCGTTCGCCGCGCCGCGAGCACCCGGTGTTCCAGAACGGCTGGAACCGCAAGGGCATCGTGTCCGAGACAGGCGTACGCAAGCAGGCCTTCGGCGTGCTGGCCGATTACTACCGCGGCAAATAATTTTATTACATACCTGGAGTCATCCATGAATTCGAACATCAGCGGCGCCCCGGTCATCACCGCGATGCGGGTCGTCCCCGTCGCCGGCCAGGACAGCATGCTCATGAACCTGAGCGGCGCCCACGGCCCCTGGTTCACCCGCAACATCGTGGTGCTGACGGACAGCGCCGGCAATACCGGCCTGGGCGAAGTGCCGGGCGGCGAATCGATCCGCCAGACCCTGGAAGACGCGGGTCCGCTCATCATCGGCAAGTCGCTGGGCGACTACAACGCCGTCCTGAATGCGATCCGCAGCACGTTCGCCAACCGCGATGCCGGCGGACGCGGCCTGCAGACCTTCGATTTGCGCACCACCATCCATGCGGTCACCGCGGTGGAGTCGGCATTCCTCGACCTGCTGGGCCAGTTCATGAACGTGCCGGTGGCAGCCCTGCTGGGCGAAGGCCAGCAGCGCGCCGCGGTGCCGATGCTGGGCTACCTGTTCTACGTCGGCGAGCGCAAGCGCACCGGGCTGCCTTACCGCAGTGAAGAGGGCGCGGAAGATGCCTGGTTCAGGCTGCGCAACGAAGCGGCATTGACCCCGGAGGCGGTGGTGGCGCTGGCCGAAGCTGCGCAGGCGCGCTACGGCTTCCAGGACTTCAAGCTCAAGGGCGGCGTCTTCTGCGGCGACGAAGAGATGGAGGCCGCGGTGGCCCTGCACGAGCGCTTCCCGCAGGCGCGTGTCACGCTCGACCCGAACGGCGCCTGGTCGCTGGCGGAGGCGGTGCGCCTGTGCCGCGACAAGCACGATGTGCTGGCCTATGCCGAAGACCCCTGCGGCGCCGAGAACGGCTTCTCGGGCCGCGAAGTGATGGCCGAGTTCCGCCGCGCCACCGGCCTGCTCACGGCCACCAACATGGTCGCCACCGACTGGCGCCAGATGGCCCACTCGATCCAGCTGCAGTCGGTCGACATTCCGCTGGCCGACCCGCACTTCTGGACCATGCAGGGCTCGGTGCGCGTGGCCCAGCTGTGCGAGATGTTCGGCCTGACCTGGGGTTCGCACTCGAACAACCACTTCGACATCTCGCTGGCGATGTTCACCCACGTCGGCGCGGCGGCGCCGGGCAGGGTGACGGCGATCGACACCCACTGGATCTGGCAGGACGGCCAGCGCTTGACCAAGGAGCCGCTCAGGATCGAAGGCGGCGAAGTCAAGGTGCCGGCCCGGCCGGGCCTGGGCATCGAGCTGGACGTCGACGCGCTGGAGGCGGCGCACCAGGCTTACAGGAACATGGGTCTGGGCGCACGCGACGACGCGGCGGCCATGCAGTTCGTCATTCCGGGCTGGAAGTTCGACAACAAGCGGCCTTGCATGGTGCGATGAGAAAAGCGGCGCGATGTGAACTGAACCCCAAAAGTTGGACACCAACTTTTGGGGTTTTTTCATGGCGAAGTACGATGAGCGGTTCAAGCTCTCGGTAGTTAAGCAGTACCTAGATAAGCAAGGCGGGTATCGATCTCT
>PJTQ01000295.1_pt1 | contig 41124 bp, 38 predicted proteins | sample 1512231 | NCBI WGS metagenome assembly PJTQ01 (sample SAMN08177688, study PRJNA422409) | Soil metagenome, whole genome shotgun sequencing project. | isolation source: Soil (3) enriched on wood chips | place: USA: Madison | collected 2015-01-15 | reverse complement strand
TGTAAAAGTCAATTCATTTGCACAACAACAGGAATTGGGACATACGGCAAAATCACCTCGCTGGGCTATGGCTTACAAGTTCAAAGCCGAAAAAGCCGAAACTGAGTTGTTGAGCATTTCTTATCAGGTAGGGAGAACCGGCGCGATTACGCCTGTTGCCAATCTGAAACCTGTCAGTCTTGCCGGAACTGTGGTGAAACGCGCCTCACTGCACAACGAAGACATCATCAACAAACTCGATGTCCGGATTGGTGATAGGGTTTATGTGGAAAAGGGCGGAGAAATCATTCCGAAAATCGTGGAAGTCAATTTTGATGTCCGCCAGCCCGATGCACAAAAAATAGAATTCATCAAAAATTGTCCGGATTGTGGAACAGAACTCATCCGAAATGAGGGCGAAGCACAACATTTTTGTCCAAATGAGGATGGATGCAAACCGCAGATCATCGGAAGAATGGAACATTATGTTTCGCGAAAAGCAATGGATATGGCGAGCATTGGCGGCGAAACGGCTGTTTTGCTTTATGACAATCATTTGGTAAAGGATGTAGCGGATTTTTATGATTTGAGAAAGGAAGATATTTTACCATTAGAACGAATGGCAGAAAAGTCTGCGCAAAATATCATAGATGCCATTGAAGAATCCAAAAAAATACCGTTTGAAAAAGTATTGTATGCCATCGGGATACGTCATGTAGGCGAAACGGTTGCCAAAAAATTAGCCAAACGGTTTCATTCGATTGAAAATCTACAAAATGCCACATTGGAAGAATTGGAAAATGTAGATGACATCGGTGGGAAAATTGCCATCAGCATCCAGGAATATTTTGCCAAAGAAAAAAATCGAATCCTCATCCAACGATTGAAAAATGCCGGAGTCCAGTTAGAAATCGGTGAAGAAGCAAAACCAATTTCTAACTTACTGGAAGGAAAGACCTTTCTGTTCACTGGAAGTTTAACTCAATTTACCCGCGAGGAGGCTCAGAAATTAGTGGAACAAAACGGTGGGAAAAATATATCTGCAGTGAGTAAAAATCTGAATTACCTGATTGCCGGAGAGAAAGCCGGGAGTAAACTTAAAAAAGCAGAAGCATTGGGGAGTGTTCAGGTTTTGACTGAAAATGAATTTTTGGAGATGATTAACAATTGATTTGATACTTCACGAATCATCCCTACAGAATGGTTGGCGGGATTATTCATGGTTGAAAATCCATGGAATTCTCACTATATTAGTAATCAAATAATTAGACATGAAAAATTATCTATTTATCGCTTTGGTTTCATTGGGTTTTATGGCCTTTGCCCAAAATAAGAATTCATTGGAAGGTGTTTATGTATCCAAAACCGGAGATATACTGCAACTCTGGCTTTTTATTGAGGATTATTCCTCGCAGATTTCATATAAAGACAATGAATATATTTCGACTTCAGGTGGAAGGTTTCAGTTTGAAAATGATAAACTGGCTATTAATCTGGAATACAATGATGCAGACAATACTCAGGTAGGCCAAAACAAAATCTATGAACTCCGTTTTGAGGGAGCAAATTTTAAAGACAAAGAAGGGAATTTATGGATGAAGCAGCCTACAAATAAGCAGGATTTGGATGGTGCCTGGAAAATAACAGGAAGAATGCAGGATGGTAAATTGACCGAGATTCATCAGAAGGGTGAGCGAAAAACCCTGAAACTTTTGGTGGGTGGCCATTTTCAATGGATTGCCTTTGATCCCTCCATAAAAGGATTTTACGGAACCGGTGGCGGTATATATAAATTTGAGAATGGTAAATATATTGAAACTATACAGTTCTTTTCCAGGGACAATTCACGTGTAGGTGCTTCGCTTAGCTTTGATGGGGAAATCAAAAACGGGGATTGGCATCACGGCGGCCTGAGCTCCAAAGGCGATCCCATTCATGAAATCTGGAGTAAAATCCGGTGATTTTTCAAATTTAAAATCGTATAAAAATTTTAGGGTAATTTGGTTTCGTTCGATGTTTCCTTCTTTCGTTTTTCATAGGGGGATTTATCCATAGGGTTCGCCCGGAAAATTCCGAAAAATAATGACAGGATGGCTATAAAAACCACATACAAAATCATTCCGACAATAAATCCATAAAATGGATTTTGACTTGTAAAATACCCAATTCCTACAGCTACAACATAGCCTATGAGATAATAAATAAATACTTTTTTCATTTTTACTTTAATTTGCGTAAGTCCTGCTTACCTTTTGTATCCCGTCTACTTCCTTGAGCTGGTCAAGGATTTTATCTAATTGAGATTTATTTTTCACTGAAACTGAAATTTTCCCATCAAATATTCCATCTTCTTCTGAAATATTGATGCTTCTAATATGGACGTGCAAGTTAGATGAAATAATTTTAGTCACATCATTTACCAATCCAAGTCTGTCTAACCCATGAATATTAATAATTGCCCGGTAAAGCTGGGAACTGGAGTCAATCCATTTTGCCCGGATAATCCTGTAAGCTTGGTTGGCCTGAAGTGAAACCGCGTTCGGACAATCTTTTTTATGGACTCTGATTCCTTTTGAAACGGTAACAAATCCAAAAACCTTATCGCCGGGAATAGGATTGCAGCAAGAGGCCAGTTCATAATCTAATTTTTCTTCGTCGGGTCCAAATACGAGCGAGTCAAATTTTTGGGCAGGCTCTAATTCTTCTTGAGTTACCGGTTTTGACTTTGGTCTGAATCGATTGATAAATCCTGTTATCCCTGATTTTCTTTCGGCAAATCTGCGTAAGCTTTTATTGTCAATCTCACCGGTAGCAACTTTATAGAAAACATCCTGGCTGGTCCTCAGCCGGAAATAAGTCTGCATTTCATTGATTACACTCTCATTGAAATCAATTTTAAGATGCCGCAACTTTCTACTTAGGATTTCTTTTCCCTCTTCTGACATCACCCTTTTGGCAGCATTCAACGAAGCTTTAATCTTGGATCTTGCCTTGCTTGTTACAACAAAATCCAGCCAGTCGGACTTGGGTTTTTGGTTAGGTGAAGTTAAAATTTCAACCTGATCACCACTTTGCAGCTCATGACTAAGCGGGTATAGTTTTCCATTTACTTTCGCACCCAGACAGGTATCCCCTATGTTACTGTGAATCGCATAAGCAAAATCGAGTGATGAAGCACCTTTGGGCAATGAATACAAGTCGCCCTTCGGCGAAAAGACATAGATTTCCTTTGCGTACAAATTAAATTTAAAATTATCAATGAACTCCGACGCATCCTGCGTATCATGATTTTCAAGCATTTCGCGTACTTGCTGGATCCATTCATCTACTTTTGAATCTTCAACCTTATAATTTTCTTTGTATTTGTAATGAGCAGCCACTCCCCTTTCTGCAAGTTCATCCATTCTTTCTGAACGAATCTGTACTTCTACCCAGCGAGCCATTGGGCCCATTACAGTTATATGAAGGGATTCATAACCGGTCGATTTGGGTTGCGAAATCCAATCTCTAAGCCGTTTCGGATTGGGACGAAAAATATCGGTGACAACAGAATAAATCTTCCAGGCGACAAATTTTTCATTCCTTTTGTCTGACCGGTAGATAATTCTGACTGCGAATTTGTCATAAACTTCTTCAAAAGATACATTTTGCGAAATCATTTTTCGGTGGATAGAAAAAACGGATTTTGAGCGACCTTTGATTTCAAACTCCAGTCCTTCTTCTTCCAGCCGGTCACGGATTATGTTGGAGAAATCTTCAATGTATTTTTCACGTTCCTGATTGGTTTCCAGTAATTTACGCTCTATACTGAAATATTCTTCCGGCTTGGTATATTTCAAGCTCAAATCTTCTAATTCTGATTTGATATTGTACAAGCCCATCCGGTGAGCCAACGGAGCATAAATAAAAATGGTTTCTGAAGCTATTTTCAACTGCTTGTCTTCACTCATGAAATCAAGGGTGCGCATGTTGTGCAGACGGTCGGCAATTTTAATCAGGATTACACGAACGTCTTCTGAAAGTGTCAGTAGAAGTTTCCGGTAATTTTCTGATTGGATTGAAACATCTTGTTTATTCAGAATGGAAATTTTTGTCAATCCGTCAATGATTCGGGCAATCTTTTCATCAAATAATTCCTCAATATCATCCAAGGTGTAGTCCGTATCTTCTACTACATCATGCATAAGTGCTGCTGCAATGCTTGTGGCTCCGAGCCCAATTTCATCTGCTACGATTTTGGCTACTTCAATCGGGTGGAAAATATAAGGTTCTCCTGTTTTTCTGCGTTGATCCTTATGCGCATCTACGGCTAAGTCAAATGCTTTACGTATAAGCTTTTTGTCTTCTTTGGTCAAGGTTTGGTAAGTATGCTTAAGCATATCCTTGTACCTGCGCGAAATTTCCTGATTTTCTCTTTCTATTGTATCTAAAATCTTCTCTTCTGCCATAGGTATAAAGTTAGTTATTCTTGTCAAATTTTACAATATGTCTTTTATCAAAACCGGCGGCCGCCCTATTATAGCTTTGTTGCCATTTACTACAATGGGTCGTTCGATAAGGTTCGGATGCTCAATCATGGCTTCAATTAATTCTTCATCATTAAGATCCTTGTTCTTATAATTTTCTTTCCAAACCATTTCGTTCTTTCTGATTAATTCAATCGGTTTGATTTTCAATTTTTGGAGGATTAATTTCAATTCTTCCGGCGTCAAAATATTTTTCATGTAGTCAATCACTTGAAACTCTTTTCCGGAATCTTCAATTATATGAAAACCTTCCCTGCTTTTACTACATCTTGGGTTGTGATAAATTTGAATCATTCTTTTACTTTTCCTAAATTTATAGAAAATATCGGTTTATGAAAAAAAAATTTGTCATAATGCTGTTTTCTTTTTTGATTTGGAATTGTGTTTCACAAACTACAAGCCCGGTGACCGAAAAATCCAAAGAGGAAAGTTCGCTGATGCTGGAGAAAAATGATGAGGATGAATATGACATCATTGTACTCGACCCGCAATATGAAACTTATTTAAGAAGTATTGCCATGCCGATGAATTATTATTCGGAACAATATTACAAATCCAGAAATGAAATTTATGTAACAGAATGGAATTTAAGACATTCACAACCCTTTCGGTATGATCCTGATTTTTATGCGGTGAGTATCGACTATAATCCGCGAACGGATTACGGAATCAAGCTTGAATACAAACTGTATAATTTCTTCCAGTTTATCAATTGGAAATACAAAGTTAATTTAGGATTTGGTAGATAAATTGTATCTTTGCCGCTATGTTTAATAGTGACCTTACGAAGGATTTAAGTCAGAGAATCAAAGACTTACACGCCTATTTGGAGATTGAAAAAAAAGAAATTGAAATAGCGAACGAAGAGGAACGTGCCGCTTCACCTAATTTTTGGGATAATCCTAAAGAAGCTGAAAGTTTCATGAAGCTGCTTCGTGCCAAAAAAAAATGGGTAGAAAATTACCAGGCTGTCGTAAATAATTTCAATGATTTGGAAGTGTTGGCGGAATTCAATAAAGAAGGAGATGCTTCAGATGAAGATGTTCAAGCTCAATACGAAATCACTTTAAAACTACTGGAAGATATAGAATTCAAAAATATGCTTTCTGAAGAAGGTGACAATCTGAGTGCGGTTCTTCAAATTACTGCCGGAGCCGGAGGAACGGAAAGCTGCGACTGGGCAAGTATGCTTATGCGTATGTACCTGATGTGGGCAGAGAAAAACGGTTACAAAGTCAAAGAACTAAACTTTCAGGCAGGTGATGTGGCAGGGGTTAAAACTGTTACCCTTGAAATTGAAGGAGAATTTGCATTTGGTTATCTAAAGGGTGAAAATGGTGTCCACCGCTTGGTGAGAATTTCTCCATTTGACAGCAATGCAAAAAGACATACAAGTTTCGTTTCGGTGTATGTTTATCCGTTGGTAGATGATACGATTGAAATCGAAATCAATCCGAGCGATGTAGAATTGCAAACTTCACGATCCGGCGGTGCAGGTGGCCAAAATGTAAATAAAGTGGAAACCAAGGTTCAGTTGACACATAAACCCACCGGAATTGTGGTCGTTTGCCAGGTAGAACGTTCTCAATTAGCGAATAGAGAAAGGGCAATGCAAATGCTGAAGTCGGAACTTTATAAAATTGAACTGGAAAAGAAAATGGCCGCACGAAGTGAAATTGAAGCCAACAAAATGAAAATTGAGTGGGGTTCGCAAATCCGGAATTATGTAATGCAACCTTACCAGTTGGTAAAAGATGTTCGCACCGCACATGAAACAAGTGATGTTCAATCTGTTATGAACGGTGAAATTGACGAATTCCTGAAAGCATTTTTAATGTTGATGGGGCAAAAACAAGAAACGGATTAATGAAATCCTTTTGCTCCATATTATTTTTTTTAATAGAGATAAGCCTATTTGGTCAGGACATTGCTCAAAAAGGAAAAACTATCGGGGACTTTGTTCCAACAAATTGGAAAATACTGAAACAGGCCGAAGGCGATTTGAACAAAGACAAAAAAAATGATTTTGTTCTGATTATTGAAAATACCGACAGCGCCAATATTCTGCAAAATGAAAATTTAGGAAGCACTTTCTTAAATACCAATCCACGTTATTTACTCATATTATTTAAAACTGATGATGGATTTGAATTAAAAGAATTGAACAAAACCTTTCTCCCGAGTGAAAATGATGTAGATGCTACTTGTTTGATGGATCCTTTGTCTGAAGGGGAAATTCATATCGGAAATGGAGCCTTTCAATTGTCTCTTCATTACTGGCTAAGTTGCGGTTCCTGGTACACATCTACCAATACTTATACATTCCGCTATCAGAAAAATGAGTTTGAATTAATTGGATTTGATGCAACGGGATTTCATAGGGCTTCAGGTGAAATGTCTTCTACCAGTATTAATTTCTCTACAAAAAAAATGAGTATTACAACGGGGGGAAACATATTTGACGAAGACGCAGATGAAAATGAAATTATAGCCAAAGAAAAAACAGAATGGAAAACATTTCAAATTGACAAACTCAAAAATCTAAAGGAAATGAAAACTCCTATGGAATGGGAATTTATGGGTTGTTTTATTTAAATTTATAAAATGAAAATCGTAATCGGCGGAGCGGGAGAAGTAGGTTTCCATTTGGCAAAATGGCTTTCCAAGGAGATGCAGGATGTTATTGTAATTGACACCGATAAAGAAAAACTGAATTTTATTGAAACCAATCTGGATGTACTTGTTCACAGGGGTGACATTACTTCTTTTGACACTTTAAGAAAAATTAAAATTGATGAAGCCGACATATTTATCACCGTTACCCAATTACAAAACACCAATTTAACCGCAGCTTTGATCGCCAAGAAATTGGGCGCCAAAAAGACAATTGCGAGAATCAATAATCCTGAATTTTTAAGAAGAGAAAATGCTCTTCCTGTTCAGAGAATGGGAATCGACGTTCTGATCAGTCCTGAACAATTGGCCGCAACCGAAATTCATGAGCTTGTGGAAGAATCTGCTTTTAATACCATGCACAGCTTTTCAAATGGTGAACTGAAAATGCTGGGAACCGTGCTGGATGAAGATTGTAAAGTATTGAACAAACAAGTGCGTGAAGTCATTGATGTTTCCAAACAGGTTCCTCATTTTATGCCGATTGCCATTATCCGCCATAATCCGGAGAAGGGAATGTATGAAACCATAATTCCACGTGGAGATACGGTATACAAATTACATGATCAAATTTATTTTATCGTACTCAAATTTGCTACCGCGGAAATTTATAATTTGCTTGGAAAAAAACAGGAATTCTTTAAAAATGTAATTGTCTTAGGTGGAGGAAGCATTGGAAAAAAATCAGTGATGCTCCTGAAAAAGAGTAAACATAATGTGAAGCTCATAGAAAGTGACCGAAACAGGGCTTTTGATCTTGCTGACGAAATGAGTGATGTTTTAATCATCAATGGCGACGGACGAGATGGTGATTTACTTGAGGAAGAAGGAATTACGCATTCAGATGCGTTTATAGCCGTTACGGGAAGTTCGGAAGCCAACATCATGTCTTGTCTCGTGGCAAAGTCCAAAGGGGTAAAAAAAACGATTGCTTTGGTAGAAAACATGGACTATATTCATTTGAGTCAGGAAGTTGGAATCAGTGCATTTATTAATAAAAAATTGTTGGCCGCAGACAACATAATTCGTTACATCAGAAAAGGAGATATAGTAGATGTCGCAGGCCTTTCTGACGTAAATGCAGAAGTCATGGAATTTAAAATTGATGAATTCTCCCATGTTGTCAACAAAACTTTAAAACAAATCAAGCTTCCAAAAGATTCAATTATTGGTGGAATCGTAAGAAAGAATGAGGGAATTATTCCAACAAGTGATTTCAAAATCATGAGTGGAGACAGAGTCGTTGTACTGGTAAAACCCGAGGCCATTGCCAAAATCGGAAAATACTTTCAATGAGGACTATTAATTTTAAAATTGTATTTAATCTTCTGGGTATGCTTATGCTCATGAATGCTTTGTTCATGTTGCTCTCTGTAATGGTTTCGATTTATGACAAGGACGGATTACATTTCCCGATTTTATTTTCCAGCATTTTTGTCGCAGTATTGGGAGCTCTTTCTTATTTCGGGACTAAAAATGCCGAAAAAAAAGTTGGTAAAAGAGAAGGATATTTAGTTGTAGGAGTCGGTTGGATTGTTTTGGTCATAACCGGAATGATTCCCTATTTAGCCTGTATCCCATTTCTTCCTACAGAAGCTACTCTAACTAATAACTGGAGCCTGACCAATGTCTTTTTTGAGACCATGTCGGGTTATACCACCACAGGTTCCACTATTTTTAATGATGTAGAAGTTATTCCCAAAAGTCTGCTGTTTTGGCGCAGCCTGACACACTGGATAGGCGGTATGGGAATTATAGTACTTGCCATCGCGATTCTTCCCTTTTTAGGAATTGGGGGAATGTCCTTATTTATAGCGGAATCTTCCGGAATTGAAGCCAATAAACTTCACCCAAGAATAACCGATACTGCAAAAAGATTATGGCTTTTGTATGTTTTTCTCACGGTTTTGCAGTCTGTTATTTTGTGGATTTGTGGGATGAGTTGGTTTGACGCGGTCAATCATGGGATGAGCACCATTTCATCTGGTGGGTTTTCTACCAAAAATGCAAGTACTTCTGTCTGGAATAATTCCGCTGCCATCCAATATACTTTAATTGTCTTCATGTTTTTGGCCGGAACCAATTTTGTACTGGTCTATCAGCTTATGAAAGGACAGGTAAAAAAATTGTTTGAAAACGAAGAGTTTAAGTGGTATTTAGGCTGCACATTAGCAGTTTCTCTTTTGGTTGCCCTTATGGTCTATTTCTATTCAGATCCTTTTAATAACAGCATTCCTTTTGCGTCAATTGAAAATGAAACAAGCCGGTTTTCTTTTGAAAATTCAATTCGGTATTCCTTATTTCAGGTTGTTTCCGTCATTACAACAACCGGTTTCACTTCTGCCGATCATTCTTTGTGGCCACCATTTGTCTCTATGATATTCTTCTCGTTATTGTTCGTTGGAGCTTCGGCAGGTTCAACCTCGGGGGGCATTAAAATTGTAAGACATGTAATCCTGCTAAAAAATTCTTGGTATGAATTGAAAAGATTAATTCATCCCAATGCCATTATACCTGTTAGGTACAACAAAAAAGCTGTCAATCAGACAATTATATACAATGTAATGGCGTTTTTTGTGATGTTTATGTTTATATGGATGAGTAGTTCCGTATTTATGGCGTTTTTAAATAGCGACACACAATTGGGCAATACTGATTTCATTACTACTGTAAGCCTCACTGCTACATGTCTCGGTAATACGGGGCCGGGGCTGGGATATTATGGTCCAACAAATAATATGGCCACTATGACAGATGCCGCTAAATGGTTTTGTTCTTTCCTGATGATTTTGGGAAGACTGGAGCTTTTTACCATTCTGATTATTTTCACTCCATTTCTATGGAAATCAAACTAAATATTTATGAATATCAAAATAAAATTACTCAAAGCCCTACACATTCTCAATTATTCTCTTAAAGGAAAAAGTCAACTTGATTCAATCCGGAAAATAGATAACCAAACGCTGAATATTGTTGTAGATACTATGCTCCGGGTTCAGGCCAATGATTTTTCGGAAGAAGATAAACAAGTGTTTCAGGGTCTGGATAAATTCAGAAATGAACTTTCTCAAAGCAATGAAATCATTGACTATAAAATTTTCGGAAGTGATGAAACGGGCATTGTTCATGATATTTTCAGACGTGCGGCTTCTCCCGAAATATGGTGTAAATACCTTTATTTGCTCGCTAAAAACCTGAATGTCAAAAACTACCTGGAAATCGGGACGAATCTTGGGGTTTCCGGTTCCTATATTTTATCTGCATTAAAGACACATCCTGATTGTCATTTTGTAACTATGGAGGGCGTACCGAAACTCTGCGCCATAGCTGAAAGCCAGTTTCAAAAAATCGGTTCAAATGATCAGTTCCAGATTTTCCAAGGGCTTTATCAGGACACTTTTCCAAAAGTTATTGATTTACCGTTTGATTTCGAAATATGTTTTATAGATGGTAACCATAAACTGGAACCTACTCTACAATATTTTAATCAATTAAAAGAAAAAACTACGGAATCATCTGTCTTTATTTTTGATGACATTTACTGGAGTGATGAAATGATTGAAGCCTGGAAAATTATTAAAAATGACCCAAACATCAATTTTGCAATTGATTTATTTAAAATGGGGATTGTAATTATTGATAAACACGAAAAACGTAAAAAAGTTACTTTCAGTTACTATCTTGACAAAATATTATAAAAACAGAAAACCCTGCAAGACCTAAGCCAAAACAGGGTTTTCACTTTTCGAAACTATTTTGTAAAACATCCGGTATTAATCTACCCATCTGTTTTACTTACCTGAATTCATTTCTCCTTTGCAGAAGCGAAATACAGGTTGCTTCAAAAAATTTGAGAAACTACTTGAGTAATAATCTGATAATTTGAAAAAGTCTCTCTCATTTTCTTTATGAAAACCTTTCTAAAATTACACTTTCGTGCAGAAATCAGATGAGAAACCATCTATGATCAAAAAATTTTTCGTTTCCCGTGTCCAAATTAGATGAAATAAAAACTCCAAATAATGGAAATTTAATCTTCAATCTATTTATGAACTAATTTAAAAGAACGTTAGTCCTACCAAAATAAGTTAAATCCTTTTAACAAAACTGATTTAAATTTTTATTTCTAAAAGTTTAACCCTTAAGAAAATTTATTTTGATATTTCAAAGCTAACACAGTTTATATTTTTATGCAAATTTTATTGAAGTTACTTATTTACAACTGATTAACAGTAGTTTTCAACAAACTGTTTATAAAGCGGAAATCCTTTACAGTAAATCAAATTAAGCTAATCCAGCTTTTGCTATCGTCTGGTTATCAACAATTTTAAAACAGAAACAATGATTATAAAGGATTCATCAATGATTTTACGGCTTTTATGATAGCCTCACTATCCAAACCATATTTTTTCATAAGTTCTGCCGGTGTACCGCTTTCTCCAAAAGTATCATTCGTTGCAACAAACGCCTGTCTGGCCGGATGTTTTTCTGTAAGCAAATGCGCGACGCTTTCGCCCAGCCCGCCAAACTTATTATGTTCCTCACAAGTTACCACCTTACCTGTTTTTCTTACCGAACGCAAAATGATATCTTCGTCAAGCGGTTTAATTGTATGGATATTAATCACTTCTGCTGAAATCCCTTCTTTTTCCAGCTCATTGGCAGCCAGCATGGCTTCCCAAACCAAATGACCGGTTGCGATAATGGTAACATCTGTCCCTTCACTTATTTGTATTCCTTTTCCAATTTCAAAGACCTGGTCGGGAGAAGTGAATACCGGAACAGCAGGGCGTCCAAAACGTAGATAAACAGGGCCTTCGTAATCTGCAATAGCCAACGTTGCCGCCTTGGTTTGGTTATAATCACAAGGATTGATGACCGTCATTCCGGGCAACATTTTCATCATCCCGATGTCTTCCAAAATCTGATGGGTAGCACCATCTTCACCTAAAGTAACCCCTGCATGAGAGGCGCAAATTTTTACATTTTTCCCTGAATAAGCCACTGACTGACGAATTTGGTCATACACCCTTCCGGTAGAAAAATTGGCAAAAGTCCCCGTAAAAGGTATCTTCCCCCCTATTGTTAATCCGGCTGCTATGCCAATCATATTGGCTTCGGCAACCCCTATCTGAAAAAATCTTTCCGGATTTTCTTTTTCAAAAACTTCCATTTTAAGCGATCCGGTGAGGTCGGCACAAAGCGCTACTACATTGGGGTTATTCCTGCCCAATTCGGTCAGTCCGTCTCCAAATCCACTTCGGGTATCTTTTTTTTCTGTGTATGTTAAGTCAATCATCTTAATCTAAATTATTTAAAAATTCGTTCAGTAATTTTTGATCCTTTTTACTTATATTTTCGGCTTGATTAATAAAATAAAGCTGTTCGGCGCGTATGGCATCCAATGTTCCCTTGTACCAAACACTTGTCCCTTCAAATTCACCCAGATACATATCACAAATTTGTCCGGCATAATTTTTTGCATGTTCAGATAATTCTGAATTTGAAAACTTTGGAATTACCGAATCTATGTTTTTACAATAATTCGGAATCCCTTTCCAATAAACAGATTTAGGATTTTCACCAAGTGATGTGATGGCAAAACTTGAATTGTCGGGAGTAACGGTTTTATAACTTGATTCGTAATTTGAAACATAAATTCCTTCTTCATAATTTTCCTCGGAAAAAGCATCTGTGGCATAACTGCTTGCTGCTTCTACGGTTTCCTCAGCCGCATAGGAAGAAGTAACGTCAGACGACATTTTCAAATTTTCTATGTCTTTTTTCAAAAATTCATAAAACATAGCTGCGTCTTTTTTTGGCATTAAACCAGATTTGATCAAATTTTTCTTCATTCCTTTGATTTCCTTCAGTACAAAATTTTTATATTTTTCCTCTTCTCCTTTTTTCAAATAATAAGTATAGCTACATAAATTGGACATATAATTACTTGCAATTGAATATGAATTTTCCCCCTCAAATTTCAGATTATAAAATTCAGAATAGTCACAAAATTTCGGTTGATTGAGGTAGGCATCATAGTAAGAATCTACAGGATTCGGGCTTTCGATTGCCTCGGCATCGGTTGGTGCTGCCGAAATGATTGGAGATTCTGCATACATTTTTTCAATTGAATCTTTCAGTTCATTATACGCCATTAATTCTTTTTGCAAATCGAACTTTATGGTTGAATTAATTTTATTGATTTTACTTAAATAAATTCTTTCAGACGCTGATTCTTCGGGTGACCCAACTGCCAAAATCAAACCTTTGATTTGTTTTCCCTCCTGTTTAGGAAATAAAAAGGACATATTATCAATCTCATTGGTTTCATCTACACAAAAGACCATTCGCGTATCTTCTTCCTGTCCGTCTAATGTGATAAAAAGCTGGTAATGATTACATGAAAAACCCATGATAGACAAAGGTTCTCTTTCAAAGTTTTTGAATATTGCCTGGTCATAAATTTTCTGAACTGTCTTATCACTTCCATAATAATCACTCCCTGATTTGCTTATAACATAATTATTATCTAAATCAGAATTTTGAATTTGAATTGCCGTATTTCCATCCAAAAAAGTAAATCCGCCCATCATGGTAAAATACATACTCAGCAATGAGTTTTTGGAATTGTCAGCATATTTTTCCGGAATATAGTGACTGGCAAATTCAAAAGGTTTTTCTCGTTCGTTTACAGCCGGAAATTCATAATCCAATTTATATTTAAAATTGAATGTTTCTTGCGCATTTAAAAAATTACACAAAAGAATAATTGAAATTACAATTGGATTAAATTTCATATCAATAATCTTTTAATTCAGTTTCAAGATTTTGAGCCAATGCTTTTTCCAATTGTTCGTCATTTGGAGCCTTACCATGCCAGGCATGGGTTCCCATCATGAAATCAACCCCATTACCCATTTCGGTATGAAGAATAATGGCCACCGGTTTTCCTTTTCCCGTCTCCGATTTCGCTTTTTCCAAGATGGCAATTACTTTTTCCAAATTGTTTCCTTCTTTTTCCTCTAATACAAGCCAGCCAAATGCCTCAAGCTTGACTTTTAAATTACCCAAATTCAACACATCTTTGGTAGCTCCGTCAATTTGCTGTCCATTGTAATCAATAGTTGAAATCAAATTGTCTACTCCCTTTGCAGAAGCATACATCAAGGCCTCCCAAATTTGGCCTTCCTGCAATTCTCCATCGCCATGAAGTGAATAAATCAATTTATCGTCGTCATTTAATTTTTTGGCCAAAGCTGCTCCAATCGCAACCGAAAGCCCTTGCCCCAAAGAACCTGAAGACATACGGATACCCGGCAATCCGTCGTGTGTAGTAGGATGGCCTTGCAAACGGGAATCAATTTTACGAAATGTGCTTAATTCCTCAACCGGAAAAAACCCGAAGCGGGCAAGTGTACTGTAAAAAACGGGCGAAATATGTCCGTTTGACAAAAAGAATAAATCTTCTCCGATTCCGTCCATTTTAAAATCGGTCGAATAATCCATCACTTTTCCGTACAGTGCCGTAAAAAACTCTGTACAACCTAAGGATCCTCCGGGATGGCCGCTGTTTACGGCATGTACCATCCTCAAAATATCTCTTCTGGTTTGCTGAACGTGGGTCTCTAATTGTGCTGAAGTCATTTATGATTTGTTTGCCTGCAAAAATAAGGTTTTAGATGCAGAAACATAAAGATATCTATGTGTTAATTATAAAAATTTGAATATACTTTTCAACAAATTAACAGATTTAGAAAACTGGGGAAATTATAATGATTTGATTTAACATTTTATGATTTTTAACTTGTTCTGCATTTTGAAATTAACTTGGTCAATTCGAGGAAATTTTAATCAGAAAATTCATTCTTCAAATGAATTCATTTTTTATAGTTTCTATGAACCAAATAAACTTTTGAATGCCACCGGTAAATAATTGATGATATCTGAGGCTAAAAGGCTTTCTCTCCCTAATTGTTCAGCAGCATTGTCACCTGACAGACCATGCAAAAATACCCCAAAAAGAGCAGCATCAAAAGGATCGAAGCCTTTTCCCAAATGTCCGGCGATAATCCCCGTCAGTACATCTCCGCTTCCGGCGGTTGCCATACCCGGGTTTCCTGTAGAATTAAAGTAGACTTCACCCTTTGGTGAAAAAGTTTGTGTATAAGCCCCTTTTGATACAACAATCAATTTATTTTGTGTAGAGAATGCTTGTGTTTTCTCAATTTTTTCAAATGAATTCTCCCATTTCCCAATTAATCTTTCAAGTTCTTTTTCATGTGGCGTGATAATGGTATTTTCCGGTAATTTCTTAATTAAATCGGGATTATGGGAGAGTAAGTTAATTCCGTCCGCATCTATTACCAATTTCTTATTCTCTAAATCCGATTCATTTAGAAATTCTTCTAATGCCAAAGCGGTCTTCTCGTCTGTCCCTAATCCGGGACCAATGGCAATCGTATTATATTTACCTAAATCTGTAGGCAGTTTTGTGATTTTGTCTTCAGAAAAATCTGTCGTTACCATTGCTTCCGGAAATGAAGTTTGAATGATTTCATAGCCACATTTTGGTACATGAACGGTAACAAGCCCTGCTCCTGATTTTAAAACCGATTTTGCCGCCAGTAATGAAGCCCCTATTTTACCATAGCTTCCTCCAATAAGCAGGACACTGCCAAAGTCATATTTATGGGAAAATTTTGCTCTTCCCTGGTAAAAATAAGGGATGTAATCAGAACTTACATAATTCAGGTCTGAAGCTTGATTTTGTATTGATGGTATATCCAAACTAATGTCCAGAATATCAAAATCTTTAACATAATTGTGATTTTCCGGTAAGAACAATGATATTTTCGGGGTTTGGAAAGTCAGTGTAACTTCGGAAGACACTACCGGATTTTTTTCATCATTAATTTTATCACAAAATAATCCTGATGGGACATCAATCGAGATAACCGTATTTTGCGCCTCATTGATTTGATTAATAACCGGAATCCATTCATTTCCAATGGGACGATTGAGCCCGTACCCAAAGATTGCATCGATGATAATCGTATTGGAAAAAAATTCAAATTTGGTTTCTTCGTCATAAAATTCAATCGGAATTTTGGCCTCTTTCAGTCTTCCCTGATTGGTCAGATTATCGAGTGAATACGTATTATTCTTCTGAAGATAAACTTTTACCGCCGCTTTCTCTTCTGCCAATAATCTTGCCAGCGCCAACCCGTCACCGCCGTTGTTTCCTATTCCGCAAATGATTGTGAAATGATTTTGCGTGACGTCCAAACGTCCTTTTAACCAATTCAAAACGGCCGTTGCCGCTCTTTCCATCAGATCGATTAAGTCAACCTGCTGAATTGTAATGGTTTTGGTTTCTACTTCTTTTAATTGTTGGGGTGATAATATTTTCATGGACTAAAAATACTGAATTTACATAAAAAAACCGGCAGTTTACTTGCCGGTTCTGTTATAAACAAATTTCTTTTTACTGTTTTGTATAAGTGTAAACAAAGTCTATGTTGTTGAAAGTCTCTGTCAGCTCAAACTTGGTTTCACTGATAAATTCAATACCATAAACTTTTGTCAGTCCATCTAAATTAGTTGTAAGATCATCTCCTGATTTTGTATAGGTACCAATCAACGGACTGTCTTCTGTTTCAGTACAGTTGCCATTCTCGTCCTCCATGTAATCATCCTGCAGATAAGTGCCATCATTTTTAAATTGACGGACTCCGTTCAATGTACAATCTTCCATAGAAGCACCATTTACTGTATAAGAAGTTACTTTCCACTTTCCAACTACAGAATAATTCGGTCCACCACCATCATCATCCGAACTACATGAAACCAAGCCAAATCCTAAAGAGGAAATTAACATCAACGCAAATAATTTTTTCATAATTTTTAATTGTTTTTATAGTTAAGTAACGTAAATTTTTTCTAAAAATTTTAATTACCTACAAATATCAAACTTCATACCACTCACCTCTATGAGGTTTCAGGGCATCACGAACAGAAATCATTTCGTCTTCTTCCACCACCAAATATGCTATCGCAAACAGCTCCTCAATTTTTTCTACTCCGGTAATTTCATTTTCAAGTTTTTCTCTCTGAATGAACTCTTTTAGATGAATTTCGTGATGTTCAGCCGTTTTTTGGGCATCTGGCCCGTGAAAATCCCAAATTAATTTTAATTTTTTCATCAATCAAATGTATAAAATAAATTGCGGTTTGATTTCAAAAACCTCTCTTTTTCGTACCTTTGCACGTCCAAATGAAAAAAAATATTTCCACATACGATCCCAAAGAGTTCATCATCATTAAAGGTGCTAAACTACACAACCTCAAAAATATAGATTTAGCCATTCCCAAAAACAAACTGGTTGTCATTACCGGACTTTCGGGTTCCGGAAAATCATCTTTGGCTTTTGACACGCTTTACGCAGAAGGCCAACGGCGTTATGTAGAAAGTCTCTCTTCTTATGCACGTCAGTTTCTTGGGAAATTAGACAAACCACAAGTCGATTATATCAAAGGAATCGCGCCGGCCATTGCCATTCAGCAGAAAGTAATCAGTACCAATCCCCGTTCCACTGTAGGAACCACGACTGAAATTTATGATTATCTGAAACTGTTATATGCCAGGGTCGGAACTACCTATTCGCCTGTTTCCGGAAAAGCAGTTCAAAAAGATTCAGTGAGTGATGTGATTGATTACATCAAAACACTGAAAACAGAAACCAGGCTTCTGCTCTTGTCTCCTGTTCATCAGCAAAAAGACCGTAGTTTTTCTGAACACTTAAAAGTTCTTCAGCAACAGGGATTTTCACGTTTGGAAGTAGATGGAAATTTGGTAAAAATTGAAGACCTGATTGAATTTAATTTCGAACCACAAAAAAACAACCTGATTTATCTGGTTATCGACCGGATTTCCGTTCAAGAAGATGAGTCTTTTTATCACCGTCTGGCAGACTCTGTTCAGACTGCGTTTTTTGAAGGAAATGGGGTGACCATCATCCGAAATACCGATGATTCTTCCATCTGGAATTTCTCCAATGTGTTTGAAATGGATGGGATTACTTTTAATGAACCCACTATTCATTTCTTTAGTTTTAACAATCCTTACGGCGCCTGCCCGACTTGTGAAGGTTATGGAAAAGTAATTGGAATTGATGAAAATTTAGTCGTTCCAAACAAAAAACTATCGGTTTATGAAGATGCAGTTGTTGCCTGGAAAGGTGACAAAATGAGTGAATGGAAAGATTGGTTTATCAAATGCGCATCCAAATTCGACTTCCCGATTCACAAACCCTATTTTCAGTTAACAGAAGAGCAAAAAGAAATTCTATGGAATGGGAAAGACGACTGGGAAGGGATTGACGGATTTTTCAAAATGGTGGAATCCAATACCTACAAAATCCAATACCGTGTGATGTTGTCACGTTATCGTGGAAAGACCAGCTGTCCTACCTGTAGAGGTAAAAGACTGCGGAAAGAGGCTTCTTATGTGAAAATCAACCGGAAAGCCATCCAGGATTTGGTGGATTTACCTTTAGATGAATTGAAAGTCTTCTTTGATGATTTAAATTTAACCGATTATGAAGAAAAAGTAGCCAAACGAATTCTTTATGAAATACGGAGCCGGATTGCATTTTTACTGGATGTCGGTTTGGGATATCTGACGCTGAACCGTGCTTCCAATACTCTTTCGGGTGGTGAAAGCCAGCGAATTAATTTAGCAACTTCCTTGGGAAGCAGCCTGGTAGGTTCTATGTATATTCTGGATGAACCTTCGATAGGATTGCACTCAAAAGATACCGAAAGGTTAATTGGTGTTTTACAAAAACTTCGGGATTTAGGCAATACGGTTATTGTCGTGGAACATGATGAAGACATCATGAAAGCCGCAGATTATATTATCGACATCGGACCGGAGGCCGGAACTCATGGCGGTGAAATTGTTTTTGAAGGCACTTACAAAGAACTACTGAAAGCCAAAACTTTAACGGCCGAATACCTGAACGGCCGAATGGAAATTGAACTGCCCAAAAACCGTGTCCCGTTCAAAAATTATATTGAAATAAAAGGCGCACGTGAAAATAACCTGAAAAATATAGATGTCAAATTTCCCCTGAATACATTAACCGTCATTACAGGAGTAAGCGGATCTGGTAAAAGTACGCTGATGAAGGAAATCCTTACGCCTGCATTGCAACGAAATTTAGGAATTTACGGAAATAAAATGGGTGAATTTGATGATTTGACCGGTGATATCAAACGTCTTCAAAACATCGAACTCATAGACCAGAATCCCATCGGTAAGTCTTCACGATCGAACCCCGTGACCTACGTAAAAGCCTATGACGACATCCGGACTTTATTTGCCAAACAAAAAGCAAGTAAACTACAGGGGTTTCAACCCAAACATTTTTCATTCAATGTTGATGGCGGACGATGTGATACCTGTAAAGGGGAAGGCATAATTACCATTGAAATGCAGTTCATGGCAGACGTAGAACTGGAATGTGAAACCTGTCATGGAAATCGTTTCAAAAAAGAAATCCTGGAAGTCAAATACCACGGAAAAAATATTTCGGACATCCTTCACATGACAGTTGACGAAGCCGTGGAATTTTTCCAAAAACACAATGAAACAAAAGTGGTGGAGAAAATCCTTCCGCTGCAGGAAACCGGATTGGGTTATGTACAACTGGGACAGTCTTCCAACACGCTTTCCGGTGGAGAAGCGCAAAGGATTAAATTGGCTTCGTTTCTTACCAAAGGACAAACCAAGAATCATTCGCTTTTTATATTTGATGAACCGAGTACCGGATTGCATTTCCACGATGTCAAAAAACTCCTCAAGGCACTCCGCGCCCTGATTGAAATCGGGCATACCGTTTTTGTGATAGAACATCACATGGATATCATCAAATCAGCCGATTGGGTAATCGACATCGGTCCCGAAGGTGGTAAAAAAGGTGGAAACATTGTCGCGCAGGGAACACCGGAAGAAATTTCGAAAACCAAAGGGTCTTTTACCGGGCAGTATTTGAGGGAGAAGTTGTGAAGTTGATGGATGCGGGCAGCTGGGTGTTTTTTTAGTAATAAATTCTTGTATATTTGAGTTCGATGACCGAAAAAAATCTTTACATAATTGCAGGTTGTAATGGAGCTGGAAAGACAACTGCTTCATTTACAATTTTGCCTCAAATATTGAATTGTAAAGAATTTGTCAATGCTGATGAAATAGCCAAAGGGCTATCTCCATTTCAACCTGAAAAAGCCCTCTGGCGCTCGTTTGAGCGATAGAGGTAACGAGTGTCATAATTAATAAAGCGTTTGTAACGCTTAGTATAAAAGAAAGTTATGTCAGAAAGATGCAAGGTCATAGAAAGTCACAGCCCCTAGTGAAAATGTCTTATGGTAGGAATAATTGCGTTACAACGCGTCCAAATCAGACACGCGTTGCAAACGCGCGCCAGAGGGGGGAAATGACGTTGTAATTATGATTATGTAATTGAATTAGCCTTGTCAAGGTTTAAAACCTTGACAAGGCTTAGAAAACTTTAGCTTTTTTAACAATTTATGTATGAAAATGGAGAAATATAAGATAATGGTTATCTCATAATAATTTGTGATTCTAAAAATCAATTGTTGGCTACACACTTTTATCCTTAACATTTACTTTCAGGCTGACGAGCTGGTTTACATTCCCGGTTGAATCCACCTTCGCAGCAGTTAGTTTTTTTCCAAAACCCGCACCGGTATCCAAATACCATGCATCTGCTTTGTCGTCATAAATAGGTTCATTCTCCACAATATGTCCCAGGAATTGTCTTTTACCTATATTTTGTAAGGGTTTACGGTTAAACAGAATTTCTAAGTTATCATCTGTAACAGGAAAGTCGCAATCTATGGGAACGCCTGCGTGGGAAGTAAAGATGACACCATTTTGCCATTGATGGGGAAGTTTCTCCATCCAGTTCAAGGTTTGGACATAATCAAGGTTGTAATTTTCAAATTTTTGTTTGGAACGGAGCGTAATGGAATCGCGGTAATATTCTTCGAAAAGATATTCGTTGTTTCCTTTCAAAATTACCATCTGTTCGTCAAGTTGTTTTTTGAGTTTCATCAGAAATTCAATCACGGCAAAGGTGTGTTTTCCTTTGTTGACGAAATCGCCTAAAATAATGAGTTTTTCATCTTCAGGATTCCAATGTTTGTCCAACATTTCCCGAAGAGTAAAATAACAGCCATGTATGTCGCCAATGATGAAATAATTCATAATTAAATGGAATCATTCAAATTTACTTTTTATAAAGTTTTTTGGCTTTAAGCTATGGTAAAGAAATTGTTACGACCAAGTCTTCTACTCATCAATGTCAACTTATGAAAATTGAACAAAATAATTTTCGCCAAATTATTTGTTCTTTTTCCCTGCTATTTTTTTTGAGGAAGTCTTGTATTTATTTTCCAAAATCGGATATTTCTCAAACATTTCCATCTGAAGGGAGGCATTCATTTCAGAAGCTTTTTTAAATGCATTGTTTCCCATTTTCTCGTCACCCAATAAATAATAGCAATTGCTTAGCTGATAATACAATTCCGCCCGATTGAAGTGTTTCAATCCTCTATGAACAGCCTCAATTGCCTTTTGGTAATCTCCAATCGTAATCAGGGTTTCAGTTAATCCAAGCCAGTTATAAAAATTATTGGGTTCCAATTCAACCAAACGGTAATAGTCCAATGTGGATTCTTCGAAACGAACCAGTTGTATATGTAAATAAGCTCTACGTTTCCAGTAATCAATGCTTAATGAATCCAAATCCAATGCACGATTTAAGTAATACAATGCTTCTTCATAATTTCCAATGCTCTCGTACAAATCAGAAGTTGCCACCCAGCTTTGGTCTAACTGTGGGTCTTCATGGAGGGACTGGTGAAAGGCTTTGAGCGCTTTAAACGGTTTGCCTAATTTTACATAGCAACCTCCTATTTTAAGATAGGTATAGGCTGCAGAATCATCTAACTCCAGTGTTTCCTCGTAAACTTTTATCGCTTCCTCGTAATCTTCCAGCTTTTCCAAACAAGCCGCTTTCTGGGTATGAGCCAAAATGCTTTTGGGGTTAATCAAAGTTGCGTAATCAAACGCCCTGTGTGCCTCCTCATAATTTTTAGAAATCATATATTGCTGCCCCAGTTGGGACCAGGCAATTTCGGAATAAGGGCGTAAATCTATAAATTGCAAAAGGAATTCAATGCATTCCTTGTTCAGATGCAAATCTTCAAAGCACTGAATACAGGAGAAAAATGCAAAATCATCATCCAAATCAAGTTCGAGTGCTTTTTTGAAACAATACAAGGCCTGGCCGATTTCGTTCAGATTCAGGTATTCGTTTCCCATACAGTTGAATATGTATTCGCGGTCATCCCCAAATTCAAGTGATTTTGTGTAAAACTGAATGGCTTTTTGCGGGTTTTCTTTCAACGACCAGAATCTTGCGACACAAATCATATAGTCCACATCATTCGCTCCCACTTCTTTTAATTCTTCAATCAATTGAGCAGCGGGTTTTAAACGGTCAACAGAAAGCAAATATTCAAGCTTTTTGATTTGGATTTCGGTACTTGCCGGATACATTTCCAACGCATAATCCAAGGCTTTTTTGGCATAGGGTAAATCGCCAACATCCAAGTAATAAGCAATGATCTCGTAAAACTCTTCCGTATCAAAATAAAACTTCTCCCGGTTATCAAGCATCCGCTCAAAACGCTCAATCAAATCATTATTTAAAAATCCTTCTTCCACACTACGAATTTACGGATAAGTTAAGTTCTTTGCCCTATAATATTTATCAGTTTTTCACAACAAATGAACAACGTTGGAAGAAAATGGAATACAGAGAAAAGAATACAGATAGAGTTTTGTAAATTTGAAAAATAATATCTTAAATCATGAAAAATCCGTTCTTGTTTATTTTTTGTTTTTTCTTATTAAATTTTTCTTTTTCAAAAGCTGAAACCTGGGATGAGCCATGGCAGAAAGAAATAATCCAAGCATCTGATTATTTTGTTCTAGGCAAAGTTATAGAAATAAATGATCATTCATTGAAAATTCAAATCATTAAGAATTTAGGTAAAAATAATATTGAAAACGAAATTATTATTGATGATTTTTTTATGCTCCATTTAACCAGCAGTTCAGGACATGGTGTACATTTTGAGTTCGAAAATGGTGAAACTGCTTATTTCTTTTTGCAAAAAAATAAAAATGGAAATTATTCATTACCTACTCCAAGTTCAGGTTTTGCATTTATAGATGAAGAAAATAATGTTAGTGCGACATATAGGCATAGCTATCATCAGGCTTTAATTTCTCAAGAAATATATGAGTTTACATATCTCAACATCTGGCATTATTATAAAGAGAAAAAATATGATAAAAAGAAAATATCAGAGTTTATTAATACCCAATTGGAAATTGAACCTGCCGGTTTTGAAGATGATGAAATAAATCAGTTCTTTTTACAGCACGTAGCATTAGAAACAGCTTATTTACTTAATTTGTCTCCGGATTTCAATCTTGTTATAAAATTCGCCAATTCAAATAATTATCATTCAAGAATTTCTGCAATTCAATTATTAGGGATATACAATTCCCCCCAAAGCAAAGAATTTTTACTCAGTACTCTAAATAATGACAAATTCAGCGATTTTGAAAAAGTAATTGCAATCTGGGCATTGAAGAAAACAGAAGATAAAAACTATATTTCAAAAGTTAAAAATTTATCTGACAGTTTATCTGACGAAAGCGATGGCTTTGGCGGAAACATCATGGATCCAAGAGTAGGAACTTACTTTCCAAGCCCAAAGGAAGCTGCTGAAAAATTATAATGAATTTAACTCAGACTTCTCAATTCTCCAATAAACCTTTCACCCAAAGCATCTGCCTGCTGTTGGGTCGGCGCTTCGGTATAAATTCTGATAATCGGTTCCGTATTGGATTTCCGCAAATGCACCCATTCGCTTTCAAAATCGATTTTCACACCATCCACAGTTGAAATTTCTTCGTTTCGGTATTTTTCCTCTACTTTTTGCAATAGAGCATCTACATCTATTTCCGGTGTCAGTTCGATTTTCTTTTTACCCATAAAATAGGGCGGATAAGAAGCACGCAGTTCGCTTACTTTCATGTCTTTTTCTGCCAAATGACTTAAAAACAAAGCAATTCCTACCAATGAATCACGGCCGTAATGTAATTCAGGAAAAATAATTCCCCCGTTTCCTTCCCCACCGATTTTCGCTCCGTTTTCTTTCATTTTGGTCACTACATTCACTTCTCCTACTGCCGAAGCTTCATATTTCTGTCCGTGGTTTTGAGCAATATCTCTCAACGCACGCGAAGAAGATAAATTGGATACAGTTGTGGAAGGCGTTTTTCCTAAAACATAGTCCGCAACCGCTACAAGCGTATATTCTTCCCCAAACATTTCACCATCTTCTGAAATAATTGCCAAACGATCCACATCGGGGTCCACCACGATTCCGAAATCAGCTTTTTCTTCCTTCACTTTTTGGGAAATGTCAGTCAAATGTTCTTTCAAAGGTTCGGGATTATGTGGAAAATGACCGGTCGGGTCGCAATACATTTTCACATATTCAACGCCCAGCTTATCCAAAAGCGGCGGAATGGAGATTCCACCTGTTGAATTTACCGCATCAATAACTACTTTGAACTTTTTATCGGCTATCGCTTTTGCATTGACCAGTGGCAATTGCAAAATTTTATCAATATGGATTTTAATTCCGTCTTCATTTCGTTCATAGTTCCCCAAATCATCCACTTCCGCAAAAGTAAATTCATCTGCTTCGGCAATTCTTAAAATTTCGGCTCCGTCAAGACCGGAAACAAATTCGCCTTTGGCATTTAATAATTTCAAAGCGTTCCATTGTTTCGGATTATGGCTTGCTGTTAAAATGATTCCTCCATCGGCTTCCAGATGTGTCACCATTACCTCCACTGTAGGTGTAGTGGAAAGCCCTAAATCTATTACGTCAATTCCCAATCCGATGAGCGTTGAACTAACGAGTTGTGAAATCATTTCGCCTGAAATCCTTGCGTCACGGCCTATTACAACTTTCAGTTTTTTCCCTGAAGTACTTGCCGAAGCCAGCCAAGTCCCGTAGGCTGCTGCAAATTTCACTGTGTCAATCGGGGTTAGATTATCATTTATTTTTCCGCCAATGGTTCCACGGATTCCGGATATTGATTTGATTAAAGACATTCTTATATTAATTTGATGGCAAAATTACATTATTTGATTGAATATTTTCATTTGGCCTTTTAACGTTTGTTTTAATTAAAAATTACTAAATTTGATTTAAATCAAAATCTTTAAAATTTATGGAAACAATGTCTGTACTTATTTTTGGCGGTCTAATGAACTGGATTTCTTGGGCTATTTTTGGAATTATTGCCGGTGCTTTGGCGAAATGGATTATGCCGGGGAAAGATCCCGGAGGTTTTTTTGTAACTATGCTAATTGGAATTGGAGGAGCCATTTTAGGCGGCTGGGTAAGTTCACTTATATTTGACTATAATCCCTCGGCAGATAACTGGTCAATTACAGGGTTTATTTCTGCAATTGTAGGCGCCTTGGTCATTCTTTTCATCTGGAAAAAGGTTGCTGGTAACTCAGCAGGCTAAAATAAAATATAAAAATAAAATCCGGACACTTCGAGAACCTCAGTGTCCGGATTTTTTTATGTTTGAAACTTTTTTACGAATGAATGGCACGTTTTCCTGTTGCATCCAAAGCTGCTTCTTTCATAGCTTCCGCATAAGTGGGATGTGCATGACTCATTCGGGCAATGTCTTCTGCTGATGCTCTGTATTCCATTGCGACCACGGCCTCTGCAATCAAATCTGCAGCACGTGCGCCGATGATATGGATCCCTAAAATTTCATCTGTAGTTTCGTCTGCAAGGATTTTGGCAAATCCATCCAAATCCATGCTGGCTCTTGCCCTTCCCAAAGCACGGAAAGGAAAGCTTCCTACTTTGTATTTGGTTCCGGCTTCTTTGAGTTGCTCTTCGGTTTTACCAACTCCGGCAACTTCAGGCCAGGTATAAACCACTCCGGGAATTAAATCATAATTTATATGTGGTTTTTGTCCTGCCAATTGTTCGGCCACCAAAACGCCTTCTTCTTCGGCTTTGTGCGCCAGCATCGCGCCGGCGACCACATCACCAATCGCATATACATTGGAAACATTGGTTTGAAGATGTTCATTGGTTTTGATCCTTCCTCTTTCGTCTGTTTCAATTCCGGCATTCTCAAGACCTAATCCGTCTGTATAAGGACTTCTCCCAACGGAAACCAAAACATAATCGCCTTCAAACGTTAGTTCTTCTCCTTTTTTGTTTTCGGCTTTTACAGTTACATTTGATCCGTTATTGGTTACTTCCGTAACTTTGGTCGAAGTATGGAATTTCATCCCTTGTTTTTTCAGGACTTTGGTTAATTCTTTTGACAAGGCACCATCCATTCCTGGAATGATTCTATCCATAAATTCAACTACTGTTACTTCGGAACCTAAACGCAGACAAACAGAACCCAGTTCCAGGCCAATTACACCTCCTCCGATTACGACCAAATGTTTTGGCACTTCTTTTAGTTCCAATACCTCGGTTGAGGTAATGATACGTTCTTTGTCGGTCTTGGCAAACGGAAGTTCGGACGAATAAGAACCGGTTGCTATGATAATATTTTTAGATTCGATTTCTTCGGTTGAGCCATCCTCTTTGGTCACCATTATGTGTGTAGCGTCTTTGAATGAACCCAATCCGTTAAAAACCTCTATTTTATTTTTTCCCATTAAATACTCGATTCCTTTGACATTGGCATCGACTACTTCTCTTTTGCGCTGAATCATTTGTTCGAAATTCACTTTTGGAGCTTCAATGTCAATCCCGTGCGCTTTAAAATTATGAACCGCATTGTGGTAATGTTCTGATGAGTCCAACAGGGCTTTTGAAGGGATGCAACCTACATTCAAACAGGTTCCTCCTAAGTTTGACTTTTCAATAATGGCTGTTTTAAATCCTAATTGTGCACAGCGAATGGCTGCAACATATCCTCCGGGGCCTGCTCCAATAACGGTAACATCAAATGAACTCATAATTTAATTTTTATTTGAATTTTGAAGTGCAAAATTAGGGATTATATCTGATTTAAATCAAAAGTTGTCTTTAAAAACGTTAAAATTACGCAACCATGATGACTATTTTTCGTCTAAAAATTAAATCGATAGAGAATATGAAGAATATGAGATTAAATTTAAAAAAATCAGGATTAATAGTTGGAATAATTTTTATTTCAGGATTATTTCTGACTTCCTGTTTGGATGATGATACGAACAATTATCTTCCTGAAAATGCCGGTTGGATTGCTTTTATCAATGCTTCTCCGGATTCTGAAAATTTAAAGTTTTATTCCAATGGAAATAGCATCAACCTAGGAGGCATAGATTATTCACAGTTCCTCAATTATTCTGCGTTTGAAATTGGCAATCATAACCTTAGCGTTCAATCGGGAACAGGTGAGGAATTAGATACAATTTCCCTGAATGTTGAGCTCAACCATTGGTTTAGTGTGTATGCTGTTAACAATTTAGCGGATTTAGAATTAGTTGCTTACTCTGATAACTTTATTACACCTGATATAAACAAAGCATCTATCAAGTTTATTCAATTGTCTCCTGATCTTCCTCAAGTTAAATTGGCAATTGAAGGTATCAATGATAATTTGGGAACCTATCTTTTTAAACAGGCTTCTCCTTTTACGGAAGTAAATGAAACTTTCCATAAAAATTTATATCTGATTGATGCAGTGTCAAATGATACAATTTTTACCAAGCAGGTTGATTTCACAAGTGGAATAACGTATGCAGTATTTAGTAAAGGCTTTTATGAAACAGAGAATACTGACCAAGGTTTAGATGTTCAAGTCATTCAATATTAATATCAATTATTACATTTATTTACTTGCAAAAAATCCCCGTAAACATAGTGGCTTTCGGGGATTTTTTATATTGTTGATTGTATTTCCTTAATACTGAACGTAATCTACATCCATTTCTTCGGCTTTCTTTTTGTAATATCCGGAATCTAATTTTTCACGAATTGAACCAAAAGCATCCAATGTAAATTCAATGTCTTCGTCCGTATGCGCTGCAGTCGGAATAATCCTGAAAATAATAGTTCCTTTTGGGATTACAGGATATACCACAACCGAAACAAATACGCCATGATTCTCACGAAGGTCTCTTGACATCAAAGTAGCTTCAATGGGGGTTCCTTCTAAAATAATGGGAGTTACGGGTGTATTGGTTCTTCCTAAATTAAATTTTCTTGCTTTTAGGCCTGATTGAATTTTGTCTACATTTTCCCATAATTTATCTTTCATTTCAGGGTGATTCCTTAGTAAGTCCAAACGTTTCAAGCCTCCAATAACCATAGGCATAGGCAAAGATTTGGCAAAAATCTGGGAACGTAAATTATATTGTAAAAAACGGATTACATTTTTGTCTCCGGCAAAAAATCCACCGATTCCCGCCATCGATTTAGCAAAAGTAGAAAAGTAAACGTCAATTTGATCTTGAATTCCCTGTTCCTCTCCTGCTCCAGCCCCTGTTTTCCCCAATGTTCCAAAGCCATGAGCATCGTCTACAAGTAACCTGAAATCAAACTCTTTTTTAAGCTCACAAATTTCTTTTAATTTACCTTGTTCGGCCATCATGCCAAAAACACCTTCGGTAACCACAAGGATTCCACCTCCGGTTTCTTGTGTAATTTTGCTCGCACGAGCTAAATTTTTTCTTAAACTCTCTATATCATTGTGCTGATAGGTAAAACGTTTACCAAAGTGCAGCCTGACACCGTCAACAATACAAGCATGGCATTCAATATCATACACAATCACATCATTTTTTGTAACCAGTGCATCAATTGCAGAAACCATTCCCGGGTATCCATAATTTAAGAGATAAGCCGATTCTTTTCCTACAAATTCCGCTAATTCTCTTTCTAATTGTTGGTGATATTTGGTTTGCCCGGTCATAGCTCTTGCCCCCATAGGATAGGCCATTCCATATTGAGCTGCGGCATCTGCATCTGCTTTTCTTACTTCAGGATGATTAGCCAATCCCAAATAGTTATTTAAGCTCCAAACTACAACTTCCTTTCCTTGGAATTTCATTCTTGGCCCTAATTCACCTTCCAGTTCAGGAAAGATAAAATAACCTTCTCCATAATCTGCAAATTGCCCCAATGGCCCGGGATTCTTTTTAATTCTTTCAAATATATCCATGTCTTTTTCTTTAATCTTTTAGGTTTATTGAACAGAAAATGCTCCTAACTGAATGGGAGCATTTTTTATTTTTCTATAAATGATCGGTTTGCATTATTTAATATATTGGATGGTCGCATTGGATTCCAGTCCATTTAGTCGGCTGTTTGTGAAACCTTGTTCCGCCATCCATTCATCACTGAATACTTTGGTAATATAACGTGATCCGTGGTCGGGGAATATCAGTACAACACAATCGTCTTCTTTAAATTCATTAGCAAGCTGTTTGTAAGCTTGTACGGCGGCGCCACAGGTATAACCTCCCATGATTCCTTCTTTCAAAGCAATTTCACGGGTTCTGTAGGCACTTTCTTCATCTGTAACCTTTTCAAAATGATCAATGATGTCAAAATCAGTGGCTTCCGGAACGAGGTTTTTACCCAGACCTTCAATGCGGTAAGGGTAAATTTCATTCTTGTCAATTTCGCCTGTTTCGTGGTATTTTTTCAATATGGAACCGTAAGCATCAACCCCTATGATTTTTATATCCGGATTTTGTTCTTTCAGGTATTTTGCAGAGCCGGACAATGTTCCACCCGTCCCGCAGCAAGCTATGAGATGGGTGATTTTGCCTTCTGTCTGTTTCCAGATTTCAGGACCGGTAGTCAGGTAATGTGCCTCCGTGTTCTTTAAATTAAAATATTGGTTGATGTAGATTGAATTGGGTGTTTCCTCCGCAATCCGCTTTGCTACTTCATAATAAGACCGAGGGTCGTCTGCAGGAACATTGGCGGGACAAATGAAAACTTTGGCTCCCAATGCTTTTAGATACGCGATTTTTTCTTCTTTGGTTTTGTCAGAAACAGCCAGAATACATTTATAGCCTTTTACTATACTTACCATGGCAACACTAAATCCTGTGTTACCTGAGGTGGTTTCTACAATGGTTGCCCCGGGTTTGATAAGTCCGTTTTTTTCCGCTTCTTCAATAATATGAAGCGCAATTCGGTCTTTTGTTGAATGTCCCGGATTGTAACTTTCCAACTTAGCGTAAACCTTACCTGGAATTTCTTGGCCTACTTTGTTTAGTTTTACTAAAGGCGAATCGCCTATTAGTTCTAAAACGTTATTATAAGTTCCAGTCATTACATTTAGTTCTTTACTTACAATCGGCAAATTTATGAATTTTTATCAAATTAATCATTTTTCGCTTTATGATTATCAACAGTTTTCCCACAGCAGGGATTGTGTTGCTATCTATTTGTCGACGTAACTTGTTAATATTCCTTTGATTTAAAGATATGCTCTAATATCTTTTTTTCCTCTTTTTTTAACATTTTTTTTCTTCTTTCCATCATTTTCCCTACTCCTTCATATGCTTTTTCCAATTCAAAACGGTCAGAATCTGCTCTGCCCCCCCAACTGAATGAGGGTATAAATTTAGGCGGAAACCCCGAATCAAAAATATTGGCACAGATACCAACAACCGTTCCAGTATTGAATTGTGCATTGATTGCCGATTTTGAATAGTCACCCATCATCAATCCGCAAAATTGCAGGCCGGTATTTATATAATTTTTAGTATTGTAATCCCATATTTTAATTTCTGAATAATTGTTTTTCAGATTAGAATTATTGGTATCAGCGCCCAGATTGCACCATTCACCCAAAACGGAATTTCCCAGAAACCCTTCATGCCCTTTGTTAGAATAGCCCATCAAAATGGAATTGTTTACCTCTCCCCCTACTTTGCAATGTGGGCCAATTGTCGTTCTCGAATAAATTTTTGTACCCATGTTTAATTTGGCTCCTTCACACAATGCCAAGCTTCCTCTCACCAGACTCCCTTCCATAACTTCCGCGTCTTTTCCTATATAAATTGGGCCTGATTTAGCATTTAACACGGCGAATTCAACAACTGCTCCTTCTTCTAAAAATATATTTTCAGGATTCATAACCCCATTCGTGCCGGATATAGGTTGAGACTTTCTTCCTTTGGTAATTAAGTTAAAATCAAACTTTATTGCATAATCATTATAGGTAAATAAATCCCACAAGTGTTCAATATGTAAAATATGAATTTCCGGTTGCTTAACTATTTTTTCAGCGAAATTTTGGGTTTCAAAATCTTCCCTGTTACAATTTGCCGCAATCAAATTATTATCTTCCCAAAAGCTTTCTCCTTGCTTTAGTTTTAAAATTAAATTTAAAAGATCTTCATTTGGAAAATAAGCCGGATTGATAAATAAATTGACATTTTCGATTTTAGCAGGAAATTTCTCTGATAAATAATTTTCTGTCAGATAGCTATAATTTCCTTCGATTAATTTCTCCCAACGTTCTTTAAAAGTCAGAATCCCCATCCTTAATTCGCCAACCGGCTTTGTTAAAGTGAGAGGGCGCAGGTTTCCCCATTCTTTGCCATCAAAAAGAATGATGTTCATTTAAGTCTTGTTTAGCGCAAATTTAAAATTAATTTTTATCCTGTACGGTTTAAATTGAAAAACTAATTTTGCAATATGAAGCAGACACCTCTTATTTTTGATTCGATTTTTGTTGTAATGAATTCAATTTTAGCAGAAAAAAATTACACCGACGTTGTGTTTCTTGTAGATTCCCATACACATGAATTCTGCTTACCACTCTTTCTTCCTGAAATTGTCACAAATGCCAGTATTGAAATCATTGAAATTCCCTCGGGAGAGGAAAACAAAACAATTGAAATCGCTATACAAGTCTGGGAAACCCTGGCGGAAATCAATGCTTCCAGAAAAAGCCTGATGGTTAATTTAGGAGGCGGAATGGTGACCGACATTGGTGGATTTCTCGCTTCTACCTACAAACGCGGAATTGATTTCATCAATGTTCCCACTTCTCTTCTTTCCATGGTTGACGCTTCTGTTGGTGGTAAAACCGGAATTGACCTGAATGGAATTAAAAACATCATCGGTACTTTTGCAATGCCCGGATTGACCTTGATTTACCCTGAATTCCTGAAAACCCTGCCCGAACGCGAATTCCGTTCCGGCTTGGCGGAAATGCTCAAACACGGTTTGATTTTTAATAAAAATCATTGGAAAAGCCTTACTGAAATTGAAAATTACAATTTTGAATCAGTCTCAACCCTGATTGAAGATTCCGTAAAAATAAAATTAGAAATAGTTAAAACAGATCCCTTTGAAACCGGCCGGCGGAAAATCCTGAATTTCGGACATACGATTGGACACGCTTTGGAAAGCGAGTTACTCGAATCTGAATTTCCTTTGCTCCATGGCGAAGCCATTGCTGTAGGAATGATGGTTGAAAGCATTTTGAGCTATGAAAATGAATTGATTTCCAAAGAGGAGCTGGATGAAATCTTTTCAAATCTCATCCGTATTTTTGGAAAAATCCCAATTAACGAAGAATCCATTCCTGATTTACTTGTTTGGATGAAAAATGACAAGAAAAACCAAAATCATCAAATCAACTTCAGTTTGTTGGACGGAATAGGAAAGTACAAGTTTGATGTTTTCCTGAATGAAAATCAAATCATTGACGGAATTTTGAAATACAATTGGAAAATAGATGCTTAATTCTTGCGGCATATTTTTTGCATTAATTTAATTTATCAAGTTGTATCTTAATATTTTATGAAATTTATTTTCGCCATATCAGTCTGTCTTTTAACAATCAGTTGTTCTCAATCACAAATAAAAGAAACGCCCAAAATGGAAAATCAAAATAAAACTCATTTTCAGGTTCAGAAATCTGAAGAAGAATGGAAAAAGGAACTTACGCCCGAACAATACGCCGTGCTTCGTGAAGCAGCAACCGAACGTCCGCATTCGGGGAAATACAATATGCATTATGAAGACGGAATCTACAAATGCGGCGCATGCGGAGAACCGCTTTTTACTTCTGAATCCAAATTTGACGGACATTGTGGCTGGCCAAGCTTTGACAAAGAAATAGAAGATGGAAAAATCATTGAAAAAGTGGATACCTCGCACGGCATGGTCCGTACAGAAATTCTTTGTGCAAAATGCGGCAGCCATTTGGGGCATGTCTTTGATGATGGTCCTACCGAAACCGGATTGCGTTACTGTGTGAATTCGCTTTCACTGGATTTTGAAGAAGACGCTACGAAGTAAGTTTTTTGGATTAAATTTGCCGAATGAATGCAAACCGATTGATTATTCGAACCGGCATAGGTCTATTTTTCATTACAATTGTGATTTTCTTTGTGTTGTATTTTTTATTTTCAACCCGTGGAAGCATAAGTGATGCTGACTATTTTAATTATTCGGCTTATTTAAATTGTTTTGTCATGCCGATTCTCTATGCGGGAACAGGTTTTTTCTGCATTTATCAAGGAGCTAAAGTACAGCCGCTGACCTTTGGGCAAGGGTGGAAAATGGCCTTTTTGCCACAATTCATTGGAGGTTTGCTTAGCCTTTCCTTCATTTTCATCTTTTTTAACACAACCGGAAGCTGGGCAGAAGACAGCCTACAACGTGGTTGGTATGATTTAATGACTGCCAATCCCAATCCGGAATTTATGGAAAAAAATGAAGAGATGGTCAAAGCCATGACCAATTCTGACATCAATATGTTTACATGGAAAACATTCTTTATTTCATTTTCGGTCATTCTCTTTTTTTACTTTTTGATTTCGAGTATCTTCGCAATATTCCTTAAAAACAGAAAAGTCTGATGCATCTATCCATCGTAATTCCATTACTCAACGAACAAGACTCTCTGGAAGAATTATTCCAAAGAATCCGAAACGTTTGTAATCAAAATGGTTTTGATTTTGAAGTGATTTTTGTTGATGACGGGAGCACAGATGATTCTTGGCGGGTGATAGAGTATCTTTCTGAATTATACCCGGAAGTAAAAGGAATCCGCTTCAGGAAAAATTATGGTAAATCCCAGGCTTTGATGGCGGCCTTTGACCAGATTCAAGGCGATGTAATTATTACGATGGATGCCGATTTACAGGATTTCCCGGAAGAAATACCGGAACTTTATCAGCTTTTGAAATCCAATAAGGCCGACATTGTTTCGGGATGGAAACAAAACCGTCAAGACCCGAAATTGACAAAAAATTTACCATCCAAATTATTCAATTCTGTGGCAAGAAAAGTTTCAAAACTGGAACTGCACGATTTCAATTGCGGGTTGAAAGCTTATAGAAACGAAGTTGCGCGCGAGCTTGAATTGTATGGCGATATGCACCGTTATATTCCGGTTTTGGCAAAAAACAAAGGATTTGGAAACATAATTGAAAAACAAGTCCGCCACCAGGCAAGAAAATACGGTAAATCAAAATTTGGAAGCAAAAGATTTTTAAATGGGTTTTTGGATTTAATTACACTTTCATTCATTTCCAAATTTGGTAACAAACCCATGCATTTGTTTGGTGCCATCGGGACTTTAATGTTCATGATTGGTTTTTTAGCTGCCCTGTATTTAGGTTTGGACAAATTATACAAAGTTTACATTGTAGAAAAAAATGCACGTTTAATTACAGATAGTCCGTATTTTTATATCGCATTGACTGCCATGATACTCGGGACACAATTATTTTTAGCCGGATTTTTGGGCGAAATCATGATCCGTTCCAAACGTAAATCCAATGAATTTGAAATCAAAGAAACCCTAAACTTAAACCAAAAAATAAGGTTATGATAAAAAAAATAGTTTTAGTTATATCAGGCTCAATCGTTCTTACATCTTGCAACTCCGGTATTGAAGGAGAGGGTGCCGCTACAGCGGTCAAAGAATTTGAAGTAGAGAGCTTTTCGCAAATTGAAGCCAATTGTAATTGTGATATCAACATTATTCCGGCTGAAGCCAACAAAGTAGTGGTTGAATCCCATCAAAATCTGATTGATAACCTGGAAATCAAAAATTCAGGCAAAGAATTGATTATCAAAGAGAAACAAAAGGTAAGCCAATATGATTTACTCAACATCAATCTATATGTCACTCCTAATCTGGAAGAGATTGAATTGAACCGTCAGGCCAAAATGAAGATAGCCGGAACAATCAAATCCAATGAATTAAAAATTAAGGCTGACGACCAATCTTCCATCCACCAATCCTATTTAGACATCAAAAATCTGGAATTGGATTTTTCGGGGCAATCCATTGTTAATTTAAGCGGAACCGCTATTCAGCTTGATGTTGAAACTTCAAACGAAGCCCAAATCGATTTATCTGATCTCCAATCTGTTGAAGTTAAATTTAATGCTGAAGATAATTCAAGTCTAAAGCTGAATGTGATGAAAGACTTACGCGGACAGGCATCGGACAATGCACAAGTTTCCTATACGGGCGACCCAAACAAAGACACAACCGAAAAAGGCCGTGCCCTGATTAACAAAAAATAACGTCAACAATGAACAACGAAATTTTAGAAAGAGCCAAAGTCTGGCTCGGAAATGAATACGACGAAGATACAAGAAACGAAGTTCAGAAATTAATCGATGAAAATCCCGCAGAACTGGAAGACGCATTTTATACCGACCTGGAATTTGGAACCGGTGGAATGCGCGGCATCATGGGAACCGGAACCAACCGCATCAATAAATACACACTTGGCGCTGCCACACAAGGTTTGGCTAATTATCTGAAACAGCAATTTCCGGACAAAGAAAAATCGGTTGCCATTGCCTATGATGTGAGAAACAATTCAGAACTTTTTGCAAGGATTGTCGCTGATATTTTGACCGGGAACGCCATCAAAGTTTATCTTTTTGAAAGCTTCCGCCCGACTCCGGAACTCTCATTTACAGTTCGTCATTTGAAATGCGATGCCGGAATTGTTTTGACAGCTTCTCATAATCCGCCACAATACAATGGATACAAAGTTTACTGGAACGATGGAGGACAAATTGTGCCGCCGCAAGACCAAGAAATCATAGCAGAAGTAGCAAGAGTAAGGCCTTCAGAAATCCTTTTTAACGGAAATGACAGATTGCTGAATGTAATTGGAAAGGAAATTGACGAAGCATTTATCAATACTTGTATTTCAAATGTGGGATTTAATGACAAAGGAAAAGAAGATTTAAAAATTGTGTTTACTTCCATCCACGGAACTTCCATTGCAATCATTCCGGACGCATTGAAAAGAGCCGGATTCACAAATGTCCATATTGTGGAAGAACAAGCTGTTCCGAGCGGAAATTTCCCAACGGTAAAATCTCCCAATCCCGAAGAACCCGCTGCCTTAAAAATGGCTTTGGATTTGGCGGAAGAACTAAATGCAGACATCGTGATTGGAACCGATCCGGACGCAGACAGACTGGGCGTTGCCGTAAGAGATTTTAGCGGAAACATGATTTTATTAAACGGGAACCAAACCAATACCGTTTTGGTCGATTATCTTTTGCAACAAAGACAAAATGACGGAATGGACGGAACGGAATTCATCGGTTCTACCATTGTCACTTCTGATATCTTTTTCGATCTGGCCGAACATTACAATGTGGAATGTAAAGCAGGCCTGACCGGGTTCAAATGGATTGCAGATATGATTCGCAAAGCAGAAGGAAAACAGACCTTCATTGGAGGTGGAGAAGAAAGCTTCGGATTTATGGTAGGAGATTTTGTCCGCGACAAAGATTCTGTAACTTCTACCCTGCTCGCCTGCGAAATCGCAGCATTTGCCAAAGCCAATGACAGCAGTTTTTATGAGGAATTATTAAATGTATATACCAAAACAAGCTGTTACCTGGAAGATTTGGTTTCAATCGTAAAAACAGGAATGAACGGAGCAGAAGAAATCAAACAGATGATGGCGGAATTTCGTCAGAATCCACCTCAAAGCTTTGACGATTCAAAAATTGTGCGTTTAGACGATTACCAAAGTTCCGTTTCAAAGAACCTGATTAGTGGTGAAGAAAAATCAATCGATATACCCAAATCGAATGTATTGATTTTTTATACGGAAGACGGAAGCAAAATTGCAGCAAGGCCGTCGGGAACCGAACCTAAAATCAAGTTTTATTTTTCTGTAAAAACAAAAATGGATGAAATTTCTGATTTTGGAGAAACCAAAACCGCTTTACAGCAAAAAATTGAAAGGTTAAAAAACGAATTTAAATAATTACATACAATCAGCCCCAACAGGGTTTTGAAACCTGTTAGGACTTTTAACAAAATGAAAATACTTTCCTACTTACTTTCGGTTATCTATTATTTTTTCTTCGGACTCACTTTGGGCGTGATGCACGTTGTACAATGGATATGTTATAATTTAGGTGGTTATAAAACACATCATAACGCGGTTAAAACTATGAACTGGTTGTTGATTATGTGTACCAAAATATTAGGAACCACGCATAAATTCAGCGGAAAAGAAAATTTACCCAAGGGAGTTCCGCTCATTTTTATCAGTAACCACCAAAGCATTTTTGATATTTCCCCGATTGAATGGTATTTGGTTGATTTTCATCCGAAATTTATCAGTAAAATAGAATTAGGCAAAGGGATTCCAAGTGTTTCATACAATTTGCAACGCGGCGGGTCGGTTTTAATAGACAGAAAAGATTCGCGTCAGGCTCTGCCGGAAATCAAAAAGTTATCTCAATACATAGAAAAACACAAACGTTCTGCTGTTATCTTCCCCGAAGGAACAAGAAGTCGTGACGGAAAACTGAAACCATTCCGTGACAGTGGCTTGAAGATGCTTTTGAAGTTTGCCCCGTCGGCACTTGTTGTTCCGGTTACCATTAATAATTCATGGAAAATTGTAAAAAACGGCTATTTTCCCCTATCTTTGGGAACAAGCTTTTCATTGCAGGTTCACGCGCCACTTAATCCAAAAGAATTTGAATTTGATGAATTGATGAATGAAATCAGGAAAAGCATTGAGTCAACATTAGAAAATTAAACAAAATGACAGCCAGAGAAAATGTACGACTGGAAGTAATGAATTTCATCGACAAAGATGTAGATGAATATGTAGAGAAATTTCTCATAAGCCCTGAAAAAATTTGGCAGCCTACTGATTTTCTCCCCGATTCGCACTCCGATAAATTTTTTGACCAGATTACAGAATTAAGAGAACTTTCCAAAGAATTGCCCTATGATTTCTGGGTGACTTTGATTGGCGATACCATCACCGAAGAAGCGCTTCCCTCCTACGAATCCTGGATTATGGAAATTGAAGGAGTGGACAATGAAAACAGAAACGGGTGGTCCAAATGGTTTCGCGCGTGGTCGGCAGAAGAAAACCGTCATGGCGATGTTTTAAACAAATTCTTGTATTTGTCAGGGCGTGTCAATATGCGTGAAATTGAAATTTCCACTCAATACCTTATTGCAGACGGATTTGATTTGGGTACGAGCCACGATCCTTATAAAAACTTTGTTTATACGACTTTTCAGGAATTAGCAACTTATATTTCACATAACCGTGTTTCGGAACTGGCCAAAAAACACGGGGTAAAAAGTCTGGCCAGAATGTGTAAAATTATTGCCGGTGACGAAATGCGTCATCATTTGGCCTATGCAGAATTTGTCAAAAGAATTTTTGCCGTAGATCCAAATGAAATGATGCTCGCATTCCAACATATGCTGAAATTGAAAATTGTAATGCCGGCGCATTTTCTTCGTGAATCCGGAGAACCCATAGGCCGTGCCTTTGAGATATTTTCAGATTCCGCACAACGTTTAGGGGTTTATACTTCAGTTGATTATGTGGACATTATACGTAAATTGATTGTGCTCTGGGAGATTGATAAGATTTCAAACCTGAACGAAGAAGCCGAAAAAGCGCGTGATTATATCATGAGCCTCCCCGACCGTTTGGACAGAATCGCACAAAGAATCGTCATTCCAACCGAATCTCCAAGGTTGAAATGGGTTTATCCAATTTAAAAATTAACACAAATGAACTTATCAGATTATCTTCAAAAAGGATTTTCTTATCCTGATTATTTAAAAAAAATTGAAGACCAGCTATATGATTTGGAAAAATCGGGAGATGAAAAAGGTTATGCAAAATATTATTCCATCAACCTGAAAAGAATTGAACGGTTGGATCAACACTTTCAATTATCTGAAGAACAAAAAGAAAAATTGAAAACAGTAAACCCTGATTTTCAATTATTGGTCATCAGTGAAGGTTGGTGTGGCGATGCGGCACAAAGTATGCCGGTTGTGAATGTCATCATGAATGAATTGGGAATAGATCAAAAAATTGTTTTTCGAGATGAAAACCCCGAACTGATGGATGCTTATCTTACTGATGGCGCACGTTCCATCCCGATTTATATAGGTGTTGATGATAAGGGAAATGAAATTTTCCGCTTCGGCCCCAGACCAAAGGAGGGAATGGAAATGTTGGCAAAGCATAAAGCCAATCCCGAAGTTTATACAGATGATGAGTTTCACAAAGATCTACAGGTTTGGTATAACCAGGACAAAGGAAAAGCTATTTTTGAGGAACTCTTGAATGTTTTGAACAAGCCTGGAATGAAATCATAAATGATCCAGCGGACTTTTGATGCTTCGTTTGCTCTGATCGGTTAATGCGGTATAAATCATGGTGGTCTTGATGTCTTTGTGTCCGAGCAAGTCCTGAACAAAACGAATGTCTACCCCGTGTTCTATTAAATGTGTCGCGTAGGAATGACGAAGACTGTGCACCCCTATTTTTTTGTTGATTTTGGCTTTTTGCATGGCCTTTTTAAATACCAGCTGCACGCTTCGTACTGAGTATTGACCACCTGATTGTCTCTCAAAAAGATAATCCTTTGGCTTGTATGCCAAGTAATAAATTTTGAGTTGCCCCAAAACAGATTCCGGCAAATTCACATACCTATCTTTTTTACCTTTTCCCTGTCTGACCAATACCTGCATACGGCTGCTGTCAATGTCAGAAAGCTTAAGGTTAACCAATTCACTTACACGAAGTCCCATGCCATAACACATTTTGAGTAATAATTGGTGTTTGACATTTTCCAGGGTGTTAAACATTTTTTTGAGGTCTGCGGCAGATAGCGCTTTGGGTAATATACTTGGTTTTTTGGGCCTCGGGATTTCCATAAAAAACTTTTCTTTATGCAGGACTTGTTCAAAATAAAATTTGATGGCATTCATTCGGCTATGAATCAAATTGTTGGAAAGTTTGAGCGTGTTGATGCAATACAAAATATAGGAGCGAAGCCTTTCTGTGGTCATTTCGTCAACCGGATGATTTTGTAGTGCCGCAAGCAACTGGATAAATTCCGCACTATAAGTTTTGATGGTATTGGGGCTATAACCTTTTAGTTGAAGCTGTTCTACATACCTTTTTAGAGCCGGTTGATTGATGGGATTAATTTTGGCAAAGGCATTTTTGCCATAATAGGCCGGTTCCAAGCCAAAAAGTTGCCGGTAAAAAGAATTGTCCGGTACATACCATTTTTTATTTGAATTACTCCAGCGGGCTTTGGTGTTTTCTTTCAGGTTTTTTAGTAAGTTTTGGTCATAAGGGAACAGGATCCAAATCACATTTTGATTTCGGTGTTCCCCTATTTCATATACATAATTTTCAATATTAAATTTTGAAGAAGCCATTATCTTGTATTTCGTATTTTGAATATATTAAATCACAAT
>PJTQ01000294.1_pt1 | contig 41167 bp, 35 predicted proteins | sample 1512231 | NCBI WGS metagenome assembly PJTQ01 (sample SAMN08177688, study PRJNA422409) | Soil metagenome, whole genome shotgun sequencing project. | isolation source: Soil (3) enriched on wood chips | place: USA: Madison | collected 2015-01-15 | reverse complement strand
GACAAGGCTTATTTTGGAGAAAAAGATTTTCAACAGCTGCAGATTATCCGGCAATTGGTAAAGAATGAAAACATTCCTGTTCAAATTGTGCCGGTTGCCATCAAAAGAGAATCAGACGGGTTAGCAATGAGCTCCCGTAATATGCGTTTGAACGCCGAAATGCGATCTGAAGCAGCAAATATTTTCCGGATTTTGAATTTAGCAAAGTCATATTTTGAGAATCATTCTGTTGCTGAAACCAGGAAATTTGCAATTGAAGAATTCGCCAATACAAAGCTCAACCTGGAGTATTTCGAAATTGCCGATGAAGAAACGCTAAAGCCTGCAAAAGATAAACATGAACGAGAGCACCTGCGGGCATTTGTTGCGGCATTTGCAGGGGAAATCAGGCTTATTGATAATTTAAGACTCATATAATATCAATTTAGTTTCATTTTCTAAAAACTCCTTACCTTTGCAAACGCAATGATGATAGAAGTATTACACTCCAAAATCCACCGTGTGAGAGTGACCGGTGCTGAGCTGAATTATATTGGAAGCATTTCGATTGATGCCGATTTAATTGATGCCACAAAATTGATTATAGGTCAAAAAGTACAAATCGTAAATCTTCAAAACGGTGAACGATTTGAAACCTATGTAATTGAGGGGAAAAGAGGTTCGGGAGAAATTACGCTGAATGGCCCTGCTGCCAGAAAAGTTCAAGTAGGAGACCAGGTAATTATCATTGCCTATGCTATGATGGAAGTTGAAGAAGCCAAAGTTTTTCAGCCTTCAATCTTATTTCCCAATGAGGAAACGAATTTGTTGGCATAAGCGCATGAATACAAAAATAACCAACCTGATTTTTACCGTTCTGGCTATCGGGTTAGCCGTGTTTTTTATTATACTCACATTGCGTGAAACAGATTTTTCTGTATTAAAATCTGCCGCACAGCGTGCAAACTATTTTTGGTTCCTAATTTCTATGATGCTTAGCATCGCATCTTACTGGTTACGTGCTGCACGTTGGAAACTTTTGCTGGAAGGCATAGGCTATGAAATGAAAATAAAAAGCGGGTTTTGGGCAGTTTCGCTTGGCTATTTCGCTAATCTGGTTATTCCGCGCAGCGGTGAAATTGCACGTGCTACATCTCTTTACAAAATGGAGAAAGTGCCTGCCGATAAATCTATCGGAACCATAGTCCTGGAAAGAGTTATAGATGTTTTTTTCTTGGCATTGTTTTTTGTCTTGTCCTTGATCTTTAACGCGGAAGCTTTATTTTCCTTCTTTTCCTTTACAGAAAAACCCTCCTTGGGTAATTATGGAATCATTCTCGGTGTATTGATCCTAATCCTTCTGGTTTTCTTGGCATTTCGCAAAAGATTGAAAGGCTTTTCCCTTTACCAGAGAATTGAACTTTTTCTCAAAGGAATCTGGGAAGGGTTCAAATCAGTTTTACATTTAAAAGAAAGAGCAAAATTCATTTTATATTCTTTTGGGATTTGGCTTTGCTATTTTCTGATGACCTATGTAGTCATCTTTGCTTTTCCCGAAACTTCACATTTCGGTTTGGGTGAAGGGTTCTTCCTGATTGTTTCCGGCGCCTTGGGAATGATCTTACCGGCCGTTGGAGGGTTGGGTTATCCTTATATCATGAGCCTGGCATTTGCTGCGATCTATTTGTCGAACGGACAAACGGCAGAAGAAGGGAAAATAGTGGGTAATTATTTCGGGTTGATGCTTTATCTTGCTCAAATTATTTCCATTCTGATTTTTGGCTTTTTGTCAATTTATTATATCGGCCGAAATAAAAGCAAATAATTTTTCAGAATATAAAATTTATCTTTGGATAAATTTTCTTCATGTCCAAAACCAAAACATCTTTTTTTTGTCAGAATTGTGGCACCCAGTTTTCCCAATGGATGGGGCAGTGCAAGGCCTGTGACGAATGGAATACCATCGTAGAAGAAGTTATTGACAAGGGCGAAGAAAAAAAATCCTGGAAATCCGATCAGACAAGGAAAATAAACATTCAGAATATCAAAGATGTTTCTGAAGTTGGTGAAACACGGATTAACACATTAAATGAGGAACTCAACCGTGTTTTGGGAGGAGGGATAGTAAACGGGTCTGTTGTTTTAGTAGGAGGAGAGCCGGGCATTGGAAAATCTACTTTGATGCTGCAGATTGCGCTTCATTTACCACAAGTCAAAGTTCTATACGTTTCCGGAGAGGAAAGTGCCTCACAAATCAAGTTACGAGCGGAAAGAATTGGGATACAGTCCGAACAATGTTTTATCCTTACCGAAACCAATACCCAGAAGATTTTCAAGCATGCGCAGGAGATTGAACCGCAAATGATTGTGGTGGATTCAATTCAGACATTGCATACACAATTCGTAGAGTCTTCTCCTGGAAGCATTTCCCAGATACGAGAATGTACATCAGAACTCATTAAGTATGCTAAAGAAACCAATGTTCCCATAGTTTTAATAGGGCATATCACAAAAGAAGGGGTAATAGCCGGCCCGAAAATTCTGGAGCATATGGTGGACGTCGTTTTGCAATTTGAAGGCGATCGAAACCACATTTACCGTCTTCTTCGTTCACAAAAAAACCGGTTTGGTTCTACAGCAGAACTGGGAATTTATGAAATGCAGGGCAGCGGTTTGCGGGAAGTAAAAAATCCCTCAGAAGTATTGATTTCTAAAAAAGACGAGCCGCTTAGTGGAAACGCTATTGCAGCGACTTTGGAAGGAATCCGCCCGATGCTGATTGAAATTCAGGCATTGGTCAGTTCCGCAGTGTATGGAACTCCCCAACGTTCGGCTACAGGATTTGATACGAAACGGCTCAATATGCTTTTGGCGGTTCTGGAAAAACGAGCGGGCTTTCAGTTAGGCTCCAAAGACGTTTTCCTGAACATAACAGGAGGAATTCGGGTTGATGACCCGGCAATAGATTTGGCTGTGATTTGTGCAATTCTTTCATCGAATATGGACGTCACCCTTCCGGACAATTGTTGTTTTGCGGGAGAAGTTGGGTTGAGTGGAGAAATCCGTGCGGTTAATCGTGTGGAGCAACGTATTCTGGAAGCTGAAAAATTGGGCTATGATGTGATTTTTATTTCCAAATACAATAAAGTCAAGACCTCTGATTATCAGATTCGGGTGGAAACGGTCGCCAAAGTTGGAGATTTGGTCAAAATTCTTTTTTGAGAAACCATAAATTTTTCGTTTATTGTTAATTCAAATTAAGTTTAACCAATTAAATTCAAAAAAATGGCAGTAATGAAAGTTATTGAAGTTTTGTCAAATTCAGACAAAAGTTGGGAAGATGCTACCCAAAAAGCGGTAAAAGAAGCTTCTAAAACAGTGAAGAACATTCGATCCGCATGGGTAAAAGACCAAAGTGTACAGGTCAAAGATGGCAAAATTGAAGAGTTCAGGGTAACACTGAAAATATCTTTTGAAATAGAATAAGTATAACCGCCCGAATCAATTCGGGCTTTTTTTATAATTAATTTTTATGCGTTTTCATACAAGGAAATGGGTAAAACCCCAAGATTTGAATGCAAATAAAACATTGTTTGGTGGAACGCTTCTGGCTTGGATTGATGAAGAGGCAGCACTGTATTCCATCATACAATTAGACAGCCCGCATGTGGTCACAAAATATATTTCGGAAATTAACTTTATGAGTTCTGCCAAAGAGGGAGATATAGTGGAAATCGGGATTGATGTAGTGAAATTCGGTCATACTTCGTTGGTTTTGAAATGCAAAGTCCGCAATAAAATGACGCATGAGATCATCATAACCGTTGATAATATTACCATGGTTAACCTAGATGAAAACGGGAAACCCAAGGCACACGGCAAAACGCAGATAGAATTTGTGAAAGACCGCTTAAAAAATAGTAAGTAAATTCTTCAATGTTTTTACTAAAATCACCTTAATTTTACCGCCCGAAATTAATTTGTGCAACTAAACAATAATTAATAAAATGAAGAAATTAATTCTTACTTCTCTACTTTTAACAGGAGCTTTCCTTTTTTCTCAAACGGTCGATGATGATGGGAACCTTCAGACCAACAGCCAGCAATATTTAAAAGGGATTTCCAAAACAGAGCGTCTTCAAGGGTGGTTTATCAGTGGAAATAATTCTTTGCAATTTAACCAGGCTGCTTTTTCCAACTGGATTGCAGGAGGAGTGAATTCTTATTCTTTGACGGCAAATGTTGATTATGAATTTAATTTAACACGTGGAAGACATATTTGGGATAATAGAATTTTGCTTAATTATGGAGTTTTAAGAAATGAAGGTGAAGAATACAGAAAGTCAAATGATGTGATTGACCTTACTTCTTCTTATGGTTATGAGTTCGTAAAAAACTTTTATTTTGCAGCTGCACTGAACTTCAAAACCCAGTTTACCGAAGGATTTGATTATGCCGTACAAGACAGTATAACAGGAGATTATAAAAAAATATCCAGCTTTATGGCACCAGGTTATCTTTCATTTGGTTTAGGTGTTGATTATAAGCCCAATGAAAATTTGCAGGTAAACTTTCATCCGTTTACTTCCCGGTTTACTTTTGTGACCGACAAAGACTTGCAGTACCAGGGAAGTTTTGGGTTAAAAGAAGATGGTGACACATTTCTATATGAATTTGGAGCTTACCTTGGCGCCAGGTATAGGTTCAATATCATGGAAAATATTTCTTATGACAATAGGTTGGGAATTTATTCAAACTATCTTGATCAACCCTTTAATATGGATATTGCTTACCAAGGAGTGTTGGATTTAAAGGTGAATAATTTTATATCTGCACAAGCGACTCTTAATCTTTTTTATGATGAAGATCAGATTAAAAAAACACAGGTAAAACAAACATTAGGAGTAGGGTTAGCCTACAAATTTGATAATTCGGCGAAACTGAAAGAACGCCCTGAAAATATTCCGGAAGTTGAATTAACTCCTGAAGCAGAAGAGAAAATTGAGGCCGCTGATGAAGCTTTGGAAGCTGCGGCAGAAGCAACTGAAGCAGCAGACCAGGCTGTGGAGGAGGCCACTGAGGCAGTGGAAGAATCAGTTAATTAATCAAGAATTTATAATAAAATAAAAAGGCTTCATTCGAAGCCTTTTTTTGTATTTAAATAGTCATCAGTCAATTGAGTGCATAACTTTGTGTATAACCAAACATCCCCCGATCTTTTATCATTTCTGCAACACCAATAGGCACTTGATTTTCCCAGCCCTCTTCACACTTGCCAATCTGTTCAAGAATTTTTCTGGAATAAATATCAAGATAACTTTGATTATAATTTTCTACATCTTTGATTCTTTGATTGAACTTGAAGAATTTATATAACTCTTTCAGGTTGTCACTGACTTTCAGGTTTTCAGAAGTGAGTAATTCGTTTTTATCCTTGTCAAGGAACGGATAGAGATAAACCGCCACATTTTTTTTGAATAACTTTCCAAATGCTTCCATAATTCCTCCGGGAAGATTTTCATAATAATTCGCATTGAAGACTTCAAGCAGATTATTTACACCCATCCCCAATCCAATTTGGGTTGCGTTTTTGGTAAATTCGGTAAAATAATGGACAAGTTTATAGTATTCTGAAAAATTGGAAATAATCACATTGTATCCTAAATTACCTATAATGTCGGCTCTGTCAAGGAAGTCGCGTTCATCAATTTCACCATCTGACGAGAGGTTGCTTAATGTAATTTCAAAAAGAATTTCGGTATTGTCTTCATGGACATCAGGTTGGCTCATGAACATTTCCAGTCCTGACTCAAGCATATTGATGTTAACATTGGTAACTGGCCGGAAACTCCCCCTTAGAGCAAAAATATTTTTCTTGTATAAAATGGCGGCAGGAAGAAAACTCTTTCCATTTGGACCAAAAATCACGGCATCGGTCATTCCGTTTTTTACAAGCTGTAAGCTCATGAGCCTATTGTCTACATATGCGAACTTAGGGCCGCTAAAATTTACCATGTCAATTTCAACCTGGTCTTTGTCTAATCCGTCATACAATGATTTTAGCAATCTTCTGGGATTATCATTATAATAATAAGCTCCGTAAATGAGGTTTACCCCCATGGTACCCAGGGTTTCTTGCTGTAATTGGGCATTGGTCTCTTTGAAACGGACATGAAAAATGATTTCGTTGTAGTCATCTTTGTCCTTGTCAAGCTGAAAACGGATTCCTACCCAACCGTGTCCTTTATAAGTTTTGGTAAAATCAATTGTAGTTACAGTGTTGGCATAGGTAAAAAAGAGTTTGTCATTATGAGTTTCTTTATTGAGGCGTTCCTCCATAAGATCCATTTCATGGTCAAGCATTTTTTTTAGGCGTTCCTCGGTAACGTATCTTCCTTGTTCTTCCTTACCATAAATGGCATCAGAAAAATTTTTATCATAGGCGCTCATTGCTTTTGCCAACGTACCTGAGGCGCCCCCGGCACGATAAAAGAAGCGAACTGTTTCCTGCCCGGCACCGATTTCGGCAAAGGTTCCATAAATATTGGAATTGAGGTTGATTTCCAAAGCTTTTTGTTTAGCAGAAAGAACCTGATCAAAACTCATAGGTATTTTTATTTTTATGGTGTAAATTTACCAAAATTATGCCGAATTCAACCATAAAGATTCAGTTTTTAGGCACAGGGACTTCGCAGGGAATTCCGGTTATTGGGAGCGATCACCCGGTAAATTTTTCCACAAACCCAAAGGACAAGCGGCTCAGGTCGTCTGTTATGTTGTCAAAAAACGGCCAAAATATACTAATTGACTGTGGTCCCGACTTTCGTCAACAGATGTTGAAGGCGAATGTAAGGAGTCTTGAAGCTATTTTATTCACGCATGAACACAACGACCATGTGTTAGGAATTGATGACACCCGTTCTCTTAGCTATTTTGCAGGAAAGCCTATGGATATTTATGGGATGCAAAGGACGCTCAATGAAATTAAGATTAGGTTTCCTTATGCCTTTGCCGCAGAGAAATATCCGGGTGCACCCGATCTTTCAGTGCATTTTATTCAAAACCAACCCCTTGAAATAGCAGGATTTTATGTAGAGCCGCTAGAAGTGCATCACGGAAGCTTACCAATATTGGGTTTTATGATTGATGAAAAATTTGCCTATATAACCGATGCAAGTTTTCTTCCGGAAGAAACGCTTGAAAGGCTTAAAAATGTAGAAGTTTTGGTTTTAAATGCATTACGTAAAAAAGAAAAACATCATTCACACTTTACTTTGGAGCAGGCACTGGAAATAGCTGACAGAGTGGAGGCGAAAAGAGCTTATTTTACACACATTAGTCTTACGCTCGGGTTTCATGCTGAAGTACAGGAAGAGCTTCCTTTTAACCGCTTTCTTGCTTATGATGAATTGGAATTTGAAATTTAATTTGGAATTAATTATAAAAACACTCTATATTTGCCGTCCATTTACCAGCCCGAGTGGCGGAACTGGTAGACGCGCTGGATTCAAAATCCTGTGTTCGCAAGGACGTGCCGGTTCGATTCCGGCCTCGGGTACCAAACAGGACAAGTGATCAAATTGATTGTTTGTCCTGTTTTTATTTTGGTGTACTTCATTGTTAATCTGGAAGATATAATACGCTACAGTGTTCATCCGAGCGGTTCGATAATATTTTCCGTCAAATTCTAATTTTTCAGGAAATATCGAACCAATTATTTCTCTTTTTGTCTTAATCCCGCTGTTAGTATACAATTTAACAATATTTGTGATTGCTTCGATTGCACGTTCTATAATTTCCTTGATGTTATAAATTTCTCTTTTTTCTTCTGATTGATTTAATTGTTGTTCGAGATTTTCTATTTTAATTTTACAATCATTTTTGATTTCTAAATATTCTTCGTCATCTATTATTTCTGACAAAAGTTTATTTCTTGCAGTGGATAGTTTTTGGTTCAATTCATCAATTTGTAATGCTATTTTTTTCTTTTCGTTAACCGGATTCTGAATAAAAGTTTGGTAATTGTCTAGGAGAAGTTTCTTTAGTAATTTCTTTATTGGTTGTTTTATTTCAAGAACTCTCAATGCGTTCTCGAAGATTTCATTTGCGTGTTCTGCTCTTTGCCTAAATCCACAAGCACCAATGCAGTGATAGTAGTAATATTTTCCATTTCGTCCTGAAGAGGCGCTTCCGGTCAAATTTCTTTGACATTTAGGACAAATCAGAAATCCCCTTAAAGGTAAATTTTCATCCGATAGTACTTTTGCGATGGGTCTGACAGCTCTTTTGTTTCCATCTAAAATTTGCTGAACTGCATTGAATAGCTTTTCATCGATAATGGATTCGTGCTGACCATCGACAAAATGTGCTTCTTCGTCTTTGTGTTTTGGAATAAATATCTTCCCGCAATAAAGAGGATTGTGGAGCCTATTATTAGAAGTGGATGCTACAAATTATGAGTATCTTGAAGACAATGCATCTAATCCAAAGAAAACTAGAAAGAAAAAAAGAAAACCTTACTGATAAGTAGTAGATGAGGTAATATAATAATAAACAATCAGGTTAATTTTTATTCTAACTTTAGCTAAAAGCATAAATATTGAAACCAATTACAAAATCTTTATAGTGATGAGAAATTTTTACTGATAGCTATATCAGCTTTCTACAACTTCCCTCAAGAAGCATCACTTTTCAAATTATCGATAAAGTAAGAAGGCGTAAAACCGGTTTCTTTCTTGAAAGCCGTGATAAAAACCTGGCGGGAATTAAACCCGCATTCTTCTGCTAAATATTCATTTTTATACTCTCTGTATATTGGATCTTCAACCAGTTTCCTTGTGATATACTCTATTCTTAGCCCGTTTATATAATCGGTAAAGTTTTTTCCTTTGTAATTTTTGATAACCTCAAACAGGTATTTCGTATTGGTATTGAGGTGGCTGGTCAACCATGGGCGGCTTATGTCATTTTTCAGGTAGAGCTTTGACTTCTCGAATTTATCGAGTTTAACAAGAAGTGATTTAAAAGTATCATCATTGATGCCTGTTGTAGCTTTCGATTCGTCATTTTCAATTATTTCTTCATCATTTTCAGAGATTTGAGGTTCTGATTTTATCTTGGAAATAATTGCTTCATATTTTTTTTGAATATTTTTGTTTTTTCTTTGCCAGAAAAACCAGGTTGTCAATGATAAAATTAAAATAAAACAACCAGAACCAGTAAGAATCATTTTTAGATTAGAACTGTATTCTTTTTCCTTTTTGGCTTCAACATTCGTGACCAATTTGCCAAATTGTTGGTTGACTTCTTGTTTGGCAGCTTTATTTAGGCTATCAGTCAGTGCTGCATGCAGTTTAGTATATTTTACTTGCTCTACAGGATTATTTAGTCCTCCATAAGATTCATCGAGAAGCACATATGCAAAATACCTGTATGTGGGATTCTTTTTACGTTTTTCCCGCTGCAGTACTTCGTTGGCTATTTTGATAGATTTTTCATATTCGCCTTTTTCCATATAAAATCTTCCAACTCCACAAAGAATAGGCATATCATGATATTCAAAAATATCCGGTTGGGTAGTTCTGTAATTGTAAACTTTCATATAATAAGGCTCTGCCAAATCTAACCGTTGAGGTTGAGCAACTCCCAAATAAAAGTTCCCGATATTGATATTGCTAAGAGCAATGTCATAATACTTCTTTTTCCTATTTTCCGGATCACTATCATTTATTTTTTCTAATTCTTCTAATTCTTTCTTTAAATAATAAATTAAAGAATCTGGCATTTTATAATCGTAGTAGGCAGAAAAACGGTTATATACAATTGAAGTTCGAAAATGTCTTCTGTCAGGTTCTTCTATTTTTTTTGCATATTTCAGCGCGGCTTTTATATTCTGAAATTCTTCCTTTTGTATACCCAGCGCCCCATTTGCGTAGGATTTAAAAATAAACAATGATGACAACTGCTCATTATTTTTAAGTTCCAATGTTTCTGTTTGCCAAATTATTTCCAGCATTTTTTTATAATCCGATAGGTTGTAATAAAAATATAACATTTTTAGGTTACCTTTTCCTATCCCCTCTTTGTAGTTGATATTTTTGGAGGCATTTATTAATACATCTATTTTTTTAATATCCTTCTCAGTGGTTGGGTTAATTACTTCTTCATATTGTTTATCGATTTCTTCCTTTGTGAGAAGATGATTTTGAGCATACACAATTTGAAAAGAAAACAGAATGAGAATTAAGTAATAGAAATTCCTCATGTTATTATAGTTTAGTTTTAAAAAGAATTAATTAGTTGGGCAAATTTAACATTCCCAATTTACATCTGGGCATAAAATAAGACGGTGGTTATATAAACTTCGGAATCTTTACACTTTTCAGGTTTTATTTATTTGATTTTCAATCAAATAAATCTAATCATAAAATTTTTATTATCCGGTAAAACCACACTGTTTTCTTAGATTCCTTACACTCTTAGTTTGTGCTGTTTTGCATATAGCAATAATATTGCACTCGATTTCTAATTTATAGAAAGCTCTTTACGATCAGACCTTATCAAATCCAATCTATGAAACTCACCAAAGCACATAACAACAACTTACATTTTCCGTCTTTATGGAAAAACTATAGTCTGTTGTTATTATTGGTGGGGATATCTGTCAATAGTTTCGGACAAATGTATGTTGGAGAAAATGCTGTAATTTCCGTACAAGAGGGAACGGTAATCCACATTTCCGATAATAAAACGAATGAGCCCGAAAAGGCAAAAGTTTACATTGGACAAAATACACAGCTAACAAATTTCCCATCAGATTCTTTGGTTGAGATCGTTTACCTCGCAAAAGAAAATCAGTCTCAAAAGACAAAAGTACTAGTAACGCATAAAAAATCAAAGACACCTTTACAACCACCTATTATAAAAGAGGACACTGAACCTGAAAACAGAACCAGTGTCCTTTCTTTTGCTTCTGGACATAAGCCACAATCGGCACTATTTTATGCAGGGAAGACGACCAAGGCAGCACTTGTACAGTCAAGCCACTCTGTGAAACTATTTCAGGCAAAAATCCAAAAAGAAAATACATCTTTCACTTTCATAAATTCAGAAAAGCTTCAGATAAAAGAAAACTTCTTGGATTCGCTGAGGAAGTCACAACTTCATTTAGAATACAATATCACAAGACCACCACCCTTTTTATCATAATCTCAACCTGAGATTGCATAATCTGCAAAAATAACTTCACGGTTCTTTAGTGAAGGGTTTAGTTAGTTTAGTTAGCAGGGAAACTTGTTTTCCCTGTTTTTTTACCTCAATCCGATCTAATTACCGATAAAAAAGTCCTCCATGTCATTAAGAAGAAGTCAATTTGAAAAGAAAGAATTTCAAAAATATTCTCCAAGCTTCAGTACAGCAAGTCAGGGGTAAATCCATATAAACTTTAATAATCAATAACAAATAATTATGAAAAACCAAAACCTATTTTTATTTCTGTTACTCTTACTGGGTAATATGATACTCTATGGGCAATGTCAGGTAAACGCAGGAGGGAATCAAACCATCTGCGGTACATCTTACACCTTACAGGGAAGTTCATCAGGCGATACGAGCGGAAATCCTGTCTGGACGATTGTTTCAAAACCCACCGGTGCTCCCGATCCGGTATTCAGTGATGTAAACTCTCTTACCCCCAATGTTACAGGGATAACCTTTCCCGGGAACTATGTGTTTCAGATAGAACAGAACTGTAATCCGGGTGGATCGGTGACCTCGCAGGTAACCATTTTGGCACCTGGTGAGATTTCATCTTTCACAGCGGGTTCTGATGTTACAAATATTAATGCAACCATAGGCACCGTTACATTAAACGGTGTGATACCTAACGGATATACGGCATCATGGAGTGCTTACAATATTTACAATTGGGAAAGAAGCAGCGTCAAGAATTCACAGAATGCACAATTCAGCTCTACTAGTTCGGCAACTACAACCTTCAGCCTTAATAAAAAGGCAGACCACGATGTAGATCCTGCCTATGTGGTGACTTTGAGGATAACATCCCTTAACAACCCGAATTGCTGGTATGAAGATACGGCTATTATCCGCTTTATACCAAACCCGCAAATATTACCTCAATTATCCAATGATCTCTGTTTACCGTCTACAGGCGGACTCAGTTATGTGTTCTTACAAAATACTTCTCCTATTTTTTCAAAAGGCTACTCTGGCACTCCGGGGTCTTCCGGAAACTTCGGAACTAGTATTACGATGACCGATATCAGCCAGCCGTCAGGAGGGTCTATTGCTTTCCAATCCATATATGATAATAGAATATTTTTTACAGGTGCTAATGTCGCAGGTACATACAAGTTCAAGTTAAATATTTCGAATGCTAGTGGAACTTATACAACACCGGAAATCACATACACTTTCAACGGATATCGACCTAACACCGTAAGCTTTTTGACACCTTCCAGACCCGATCAAATGATGATTTATCAATCGGGGGATTCCGGAGGAGAAGTTCACTGCGGATTGGCAGGACAGACAACGCCCATTACCGTTTTATTTTCTTTGAATCCATCTGATCCTGTAACGCATACCTCCACAATATCCAACTCTGGTATAACCCCTCCTGGAGGAGTTCCCACCCTCTCTGCTGTAAGCGGTTCAGGTACCTCTGCAAACAGAAGCTTTACCGTAACACCGCCTTCCGGAGGATGGCGTGTGGGTACATACAGAATTTCTGTATTCACCGGTAGCGGAACTTGTAACACAAACCAACCCTATTATATCCATATTTCGGATGGTAACCGTACTGATGTAACAGTGCCAAACACTACCGTATGTTACCCGGGCAGCGGTGTTGTGACAGCTACCATTCCGCTTCCCGACGTTTACAAAGGTATTGTGAACACCAGCTATTTTCAGGGTTTTGATGGTCGTTACAGATTAACATTGGTTTCAAAACCTGCTGGAGCGGCAGATCCTATATTTGAGCCTTACAACAATACATTATTTACCAATACAACAACAACAATTTCCAACCTTAACATGCAGGGTGAATACGTATTTAAAATAGAAGCAGATACGTATACCGCAAGTGTAGGAGACTTCTTAGATAAAGAATATGCCTGCTCTGGAGCTTCCATGGAAAGTGAATTCTCTGTATTTGTATCCGCACAGGTAGGTGCCAATGCAGGGTCTACCCAAACATTGATAGGAACTTCCCAAACAAATTTCAATGGTAACAATCCGGGAGTTGCTGAGGGTGAATGGACGCTTTTGACAAAACCTGTTGGGGCTACCGATCCGGTTATTGCAACACCATCGGCATACAATACCAATGTTACAGGGTTTAATTCTCCGGGTACCTATACCTTCAGATGGACGGTGACTACGGGCACATGTACCAGCACGAGCGATTTGACGGTAAATGTTATAAATGCAACTGCCGGAGGAGTTTCCGGAGCAGATTTCTGGGTAAGATCAGATGACGCCGGGACGATTGCCACAGCATGGAAAGACCATTCTATCAATGCAGATGACATTCCCAATATAGGAGGAATCACGCTGTCTCCTGCAGACAGGGCACACAACTTCCATCCTTATACGACGGGATATTCTGCTTCAAAATTCTTTTATAATACAAATAGTGTATTAAATACGACTAATGTTTTTACGGATCCATCCATGAGAAGTTCGGTATCTGTTTTCTCGGCAGTAAGGCCAACAGCTGCAAATGGAACAGGTCGTATTACAGGTATTGACGACGACGATAATGCATCTGAACCCGGTATTTCCATTAATTCAGGAATGCCTCATATATACAAATATTTTGGCGATGGCTCAGCTCAGGCAAATAGTAACACCATGAGTGCTGCCAATGCTTTTACGGTAAATAAAAGTTCAGTATTCTCTGCAATTCAGGATCAGGCGCTTAATTCAGGAAATGGAGAAAGAAGGCTTGGATTAGACGGAACCTACGAATCCTTTAATTTGGGAAGTACAACCAATACCTTTAATGTTCTTGGAAAACACTTAAAAATAGGTTATGCTGATTGGGAGTCTATAGGCGCTTTTCCTGGTGAAATCATGGAAATCTTATGGTTCAAAAGAGCACTTACACCTGACGAGCAATCGAGGGTTAATTCCTACCTTGCTGTAAAGAACGGTACTACATTAAACGAAAATTACCTTTCTACAACCAGCAGTGTCGTTTGGGACAGAACTGAAAATACGGACTATAACAACAATATCTTCGGTATTGCAAGAGACAATATTACAGCATTGCACCAGAAACAGTCCGGAAGTACAAATATCGGACAGAAACTTGTCATTTCTACCACAGGTTTTGCCGATACCAATGCAGATAACAGTACAGATTTACCTGATGACCTGCAATACCTGATGACCGGAGACAACGGTCTGGAGCAAAGGCTTAAAACTCCATTGGTTTACACAGCAGGTTCTAATGGTGCAGTGAGTCACCGTTTCGAGTCTATCTGGAAAGTACAAAATACCAATGGGGTAGGCAATATTACCGTAGCTTGGCCGGTAGGAATCGAGAATCTGTATTTGGTACAATCTACAGATGAAACCTTTGACACCGGAGATACGTTTACCCCGATGACCGGTACAATTACCGTCAACGGTACAGACTACAACACCGCTACCGTTACCTTGGGTGATGGAGAGTTTTTTACCTTCACAGGACTTTTACCCGATTATTGCGTTTCCGGCGACTGTAATCCAAATACCTTCCTCAACGCCTCAGACCCCAACACCATAGAGTATGACAATATGGTAAGTAATTACCACGATACCATGATGCGTAACTCGGAAGGAAAACTATTTGTATGGGGCGACAGAATGGCAAACGATGGTACCAGTCACCTATTGGTGCCTACCGAGGTGAACAGCACCAACTATCCGACATTGACCGGCGATATCCTTAAGTTTACGGGTGGAGGTTCTGGTAATACAATTACAAGTAATTCTCAAAGCATCGTTTTAACTACAGACGGATTATTTGCTTGGAGAGTACAAGGTAAATTGATTGCTTCAGGACTTACAAGCAGTGCAGCCTTTCAGTCGGTAAGTATAGGCACTTACGGTGTTAATGGTGGTGCTCCTAAGGCAGACGGCTTACCGGACGGCGTGGCTCCGGAAGATGTCAAAATGTTGTTTGGTACTGATCGTACCTTGGCATTGACCACCTGCTCCGGCGAAGCCTGGGTACTGGCACAGAGAGGTAATCTATACGGCGATAGTGCGACGGATAATACTGCAAATGATATGTTATGGCACCGCGTACATGTTGATCCATCTACTACGCTAGACAATGTCGTTGCTATTCGTGGGGGTAGTTTTGGGGGTGGAGTTAGTCAGACATTGATGGCGTTAACCGCCACCGGTGAGGTATATACTTGGGGAACAAGGACAAGACTGGGTAACGGCACAGCTGTAGCAGCTAGATCATTTGCTACTCCAATGACGTTGCCGGCAGGCATAACCCCAAAAATGATAGGATTTAGTGTTGATGCATATTATATATTGGGTACCAATGGCAATGTTTATGCCTTGGGGGAAAACAATAATAGACAACTCGGTAACTTTAGCACTACCGACAGCAATGTTTGGGTACAAGTACAGAAATCGGCATCAGCCGGAGATTACCTGACCGATGTGGTCTATATCAGTCCGAATGAGCACCATAGCGCGCAGCCTGCTATCAACATATTAACAGCAGACGGCAGGCTATGGGCTTGGGGAAACAATAGTAGTCAGATGCTTGGAGGATCAGGTACTTCAATAAATCCAACCGAGATGCCGGGTAGTATTCCTTCCACAGATCCTTACGACATCGGAAAATTGAACTGGACAGACAAAGTGATTGCTGTAGAAACCGGCGGGCATACCTCTATGATTGTTAAAGACAACAGCAAAAAATACGGCTATGTTGGGCACAGGATTAACGGAAGTATGGGCGATGGTACAAGCACAACTGCTGAGGAGAATGAATACAACTTTGGTGATACCCCTGAGATAGACCTTTGTGGAGCACCGACGGAAGAGGAATTCTGTACCCAGCCGGGAGCAACCGGTACACCGGACGGCTTTACCAAAGTCGGAGTTTCTACCTTAGCATCTCAACCCAACGGTTGGCCGGAAAACATCCCTAACGGATGGATCACCATGGAGTCTAAAACACAAGGTTTTGTCATCACACGTGTTCAGCATGTAGGCGGAGGCACGGACGGTGCACCTGATCCTTCCGATTCTATCGAAGATCCACAGGATGGAATGTTGGTTTACGATATAGACGATGCTTGTGTCAAACTCTTCAACGGTACCATCTGGAATTGTATTGAAAGAAGTTGTAATGATTAATCAATAACTGCCTTGTCAGGAAGAAAATTCCTGACAAGGTTTTAATAACTATAAAAAAGAACAAATGAAAAATATATTTTTCTCTTTAATAATCCTGGGAACTGCTGTTACAGCATCCGCTCAGGTTGCCATAGGAAAAGAAAACGTTGTGGGAACTTCCACTCTTTTGGATTTTGAATCCAATTTCAGAGGAATCATCCTTCCGGCAGTATCTATGACAGATGTTCCCGCTTTGGATGAAAACAACAACGGGACTTTTCTTTTCGATTTAGAAACCCAGACCGTACAGATGTTTGAAAACGAAACATGGATTCCCCTTTCCGACGAAGGAGATGCTTCTGGCATTGCAGTCAATTCTTCAACTGAAGCAGGAGAAGGCGTTATCATTGGCAATGAAACGACCGATGCTTTAGGTGTGTTGGTACTCGAAGCTACTGACAAAGCCATGATTTTACCAAAAGTTGCAGACCCGCATCTGACGGTAAAAAGTCCTTATCCCGGTATGATTTGTTACGATACCACAAGTAAAACCTTAGCGGTATTTGATGGAACTGTCTGGAATTACTGGAAATAATAAATCTAATTAACCTTTGAACCTCGCATAAGCTGGTATAGTCTGCGAGGTTCTTAAACAATACAATTATACCACCCACCCGGCAGGGGTTCGACTCCCCTGCCGGGTTCTAAAAAACAGGATCAAGCATGGCTGCAGACTTCCTAAGAATTTTATTATTGTTTAAAAAAGTAACATAAAATAATGTTAAAATTGATATCTTTGGATTTGCAATGAAAATGGGATCATAGAATTTTCTTCCAAAAATGTGGAGATTATTAATTATTTGTATTAAACCAATTTTGACTGATAAATTTAAATATATCTTTTTTATTTATTAAATAGATAGTTTAAGTATTATAAAACTCAGAATATTTATTAATTAATACATGATCAAAATGTTTAAACAAATTACAACCGTATCTGTACTGATGATAAGTGCATTTACATTCTCACAAGTAGGAATCGATACCCCTGCTCCAAAAGCTACATTAGACGTTGTAGGAAAACCTGCAGACAACACCGTACTGGACGGTATCATAGCACCAAGAATTGAAGGTGCCGAATTAAGAGCCAAAACTTATACCACAGAACAAACAGGCGCATTGGTGTACGTAACTTTAGCGGATACTGCTCCTGCCGGGCAAACCATTGATGTAACAGCAGCAGGCTACTATTATTTCAATGGTCTCAAATGGGTGATTGCAGGCTCAGGAGATGCAGTTAACATTTATAATGCAAATGGATCTTTAACCAGTGCCCGCACATTGACCAATAATGGTTTTGGGCTCACTTTCCTTGGAACGAATCAATCTACAAACTTTTCAGCTACCGGAGGATTTACACAAACAGGTTTAGGAACCTTAAACAAAAGAGCAAGTATAATCCTACGGTCAAATGATAACAACAGTGACGGCGTGACGTCAAATCTACAGTTATTCCAAGACCCGGAGAGTGCTGGACAGATAATGGTAACAGGAGACTCTCGCCGGTTAAACATTGGAACAACAGGTAATACACTATCTGCTCCGATCACTTTTATAACAAGCGCAGGCAGTAATGCAAACGGAACAGAGAAAATGCGTATAACTGGTGCAGGAAATGTAGGGATAAATGCCAATAATCCCACTGAAAAATTTGATGTAAATGGCATTACAAGATTGAGGGGTTTACCATTGAATGGTTCTGTAAATGCAATATTCACTATGCCCGACGGAAATAGTACCTCTACTACCCAAAACCAGACTTTTACAGCAACTAGAACTGTAGTGGCAGATGCCAACGGCGTTTTGGGATATATAAATACGCTCCCCTCTGATGCTGGAACCACCAAAGTCATAGTGAACGTAAGCGTACCAGGAACACAAAATCTGATGAATGCATTTAGCCCTCCCGTTACTGGGCAATTTACCAGTGAAAGTATAGATACCTATAACGCCTGGACCGATAATGTCTTTACAGTACCTGCAAATCTAACTGGTCTTTACAGTATTGTGATGCAAAACTCAAACGTTCATACAAGTACAGGCACTGCGACACCTACATGGTCTACAATTGCATTCTTTGAAAAAAGCGTTGATGGAGGCGCAAATTGGAGCGAGCTGATGAAACATACCTATTCTAATCTTGCAGGCACAATAGTAGATAATGGCAATACTTTGTACTGGACAGGATTTTTAAATGCAGGAGATCAGGTTAGGGTTCGTTTTAACTGCAATTCCACAACCGATAACATTGTTAGGAACGGAGGTCTTTCCATAACAAAAATTGCTCAATAATATTATTCATTTTTTACAGCCAGGGCAGAAACAGATTTTCCGTGGCTGTAATTTCTAAAGTAATTTCAGAAATCTAAATTCAGAAGTAAGCATGCGTCAATTGAAAGGAAAAACCAGAGAGCAATTGTGTGTTGTAGGCTCCCCCTTTTCAGTACATTTCAAAAATACTAATTTGGACATAATTTGAAGTTATTAATTTTATACTTTTAAATTGTACTGTTTTTGGGGGAGCCTACAGTTTAGAGAACTCGTAGTACAGTCCTACACCGCGATGTAACAATTTTTCCTGATTTGCTTTAGCGTGTCATAAATGTAGTTATTTACTACGGGTTTCCCAAAATTATATCAAGATTAGAAAACTGTATAAAAAGTTATTTTATACAAGCTATAACAAAAAATGGGAAGCCTACAACACACCTAATTGAGTTGAATGGACACCTAAAAGTTAGCCTTTTGAATGAGTATTATTAGGCATAGAGTAGAGAATAAGGAATTTTGAATAATTATGTGAGAGAGCCCTAAACCTTATTCCTACAAACAAAACCCCACAAAAAAGCACCTACATTTCTGTAAGTGCTTGAGTAATTTGCTCCCCCTCTTGGGCTCGAACCAAGGACCCTCTGATTAACAGTCAGATGCTCTAACCAACTGAGCTAAGGAGGAGTATTCCCTTAATGGACGGCAAATATAAAACGATTTATTTATATCTACCAAAAATTATTTGGAAAAATAATCTATTATTAAATCAAATATATCCTTCCCGAAAATTAACGCCATCAAACTCAATAAGATAATCATTCCTATTGTTTGAACTACTCCCATTGCTTTGTCGCCTAATGTCCTTCCTGTTATCATTTCAGCTACGGTAAAGAGCGCGTGTCCGCCATCGAGTCCCGGTATAGGTAACAAGTTGACAAAAGCGAGCCACATAGAAAACATTGCAGTAAAATTCCAGAAAAATCCCCAATCCCAGGTAGATGGAAGTTGCCTTGCAATCCCAATCGGCCCCGCTACTTGTTTGTAGGCTTCGGTTTTGGGTTTGATAATGAGTTTTAGGTTTTTGATGTTGTAATTTAAAATCGTAAAAGATTCTTTCACCGCCACCGGAATGGCAGAGAAAAAGTTGTATTCGTTATGAACAAAAAGTTTTTCATCATAATTAGGACCATAAGCCATCCCGATTTTAGCAGAATCCGGGACAAATAATTTAATCAATTCTTTTCTTCCGTTTCGTTCAACCGTAAGATCTGTGGTGGAATTTTTGACCTTTTCCAAGGTTTCCGGGAGAGAGAGAGTATTCACGGGTTGTCCATTGAACGCTATGATTTTATCTCCGGCTTTCAAACCCGCTTTTTCTGCATCTTGCCCGGGGATGATTTGCCCTATTACAATTCCTTCCGTTTTTGGAAAAACAAAATTATTACGTCCTTCTTTGGAGAGGATTTCTTTGATTTGTTCGTCTTTAATGTTGATTTTTACCTGCTCCCCGTTTCGGTCCACAAGAATTTCCTCGCTCAGCATGACATCCAGTGTCAACCGGTTAAAGTTGTCTTGGGTTTTTCCGTCAACACTTAAAATCTTGTCTCCGTCATGGAAACCTATTTCTTTACCTAATTGACTGAATTCCAAGCCATCTTTTTCCTGTGCCTTTGAAAGTGACAAATAACTTATGCCGTTTGTAGAAAACATCACCGCATAAATCAACCATGCCAAAAGCACATTTACTGTCACACCCCCCAACATGATTATCAAACGCTGCCAAGCCGGTTTGCTTCTGAACTCCCATGGCTTTGGTTCCGATTTCATCTGCTCCTTATCCATGCTTTCGTCAATCATGCCGGCAATTTTCACATAGCCTCCCAGCGGCAACCAACCGATTCCATAAGTGGTTTCACCAATTTTCTTTTTGAAGATGGCAAACCAAGGATCGAAAAACAACATGAATTTCTCGACTTTTGTTTTAAAATATTTGGCGGGAATATAATGACCTAGTTCGTGAAGTGTAACTAAAATGGACAGCATCAAAACCATCTGTCCAACTTTTACTAAAATTTCCATCAATCAGTTATAAATTTTGAGATGCAAAAGTACAATAATTCATCGGTTTCCGAACTATTTCCATTCCAAGGTTTCAATCAGATGGATTACATCTTGTTTGAGATAATTGATGGCCGGTTGAAGTGAATCATATTTTGGAGGCGTGGAAAAATAAACCGATCCGGTCAGTAAATTTTGAATGCTGTCGGTCGCGTGAAATTGTAAATTAATAGCCGAATCTCCACCCAATTCAAACAGCGTTCCGTACACTTTTTTGTCATCAAATACAAATTCCCGGGGTGAAATGTAACTTGCTTTTACGGTTTGTTCCTGAACCAACTTTTCACTGTCTTTGATTTTTTCAGCCAAATCATCTTTTCCGTCAATAGAGAAATAAGTAAGATAAACATTGGCTTTCAGTTCCGGATAATGTAATACAAACCAGCAAGGTTTTTCTTTTTTGATTTCTTTGCTAAAGGTTGAATACTCAAAGCCAAAAGGGCAATCTGTCAAAAATTCATTGTATGAAGCTTTTGGGTACTCTAATCGTACTTGCCCCAAAGGTTTTATGGTATAATCTTCTTTACACGATAGAAATGTGAAGAATAAGAATAATACTGACAGATATTTCATCTAAGTAAGAAGGGTTTAAAAAGGTAAATCATCGGGAGTATTATCGGCGGGCGTTTCCGGTTCTGTTGTCTTCCCGGAATCCTGTGGAGATGAATAGGCGGAATTTCCGTTTCCGGAATTTGAATTGCTTGTAGAATCAGAACTTTTGGGCGTCAGAAACGTGAATTCGTTTACAATGATTTCGGTTGTATATCGATCCTGCCCATTTTGGTCTTGCCATTTGCGGGTTTTGAGCTTACCTTCTACATACAGCTTGTCGCCCTTTTTTACATATTTTTCAAAAATTTCTGCGACTTTATTTCTGACCACGATGTTGTGCCAATCTGTTTGTGTGACTTTTTCGCCACTATCGCGTGCTGTATAGCTTTCACTTGTTGCAAGGGGAAACCTCCCGATTTTGTTCTGGTCATCAAACTGGTGGATTTTCACATCGTCTCCGACATTTCCAATCAAAATAACTTTATTTAATGTTCCGTTCATAATTCTATTTTTATCAAAACGACATAAATTATATGAATGTAAATATATGAAAACACAATGATATAATTTATACGGAGTTTACCTCTAATCAGAATTAATTTAATTCCTTTTGGAAAAAATTCTGAATTACAATGAAAACCTTTCACTTACATATTTTTCCATGGGGCGTGGAAGCGGAAGCTTTTTCAGCTGTTCAGGTAAAATGATTTCTGCATTCAATTCTTCGGAAAGAATTTTTAATTGTTCAGTAGAAATAACAGATTGCCAGAAGGTAATTTTTAATTTTTGATGCGTAAGTATGTGAATTTCTTCAAATGTTATTTGCGAAAACTCTTTTATGTTGAGCAAATCAAGTTTCGATTCAATTGATTCCAATTCTGAAATTTCGATAATAGGAAAATTATACAGATTTCTCCAAACATCATTTTCTATTCTTTTTTTGATGAGGTAATTTTTGTTGTCTGTAATTTCCAAGAAATGGAGATTTCGCTCTCTTATTTTAATTTTTTTGGATTTAACGGGAAGAAGATGAACCGTTTTTTGTGCCAACGCTTCACAGGAGTCATTGACTGGGCAAATCCCACATTTTGGGTTTTTGGGTGTACAAATCGTTGCGCCTAGCTCCATCACCGCCTGGTTAAAATCGCCGGGCCGTTTGTCATCTATCACATTCCTCCCGAGTTCAAAAAAATATTTTCTGGTTGCCGGAAGCGAAATGTCCAGATGAACATTGAAATACCTTGAAAATACCCGAAATACATTTCCGTCAATGGCCGGAACCGCTTCGTTAAAAGCCATGGAAGCGATTGCAGCGGCGGTATATTCACCGACTCCTTTTAATTTCAACAGATTTTTAAAGTCGTCCGGAAACTTTCCGTTTAATTCATTTACAATATATTTTGCAGTAAAATGCAAATTTCTTGCACGGGAATAATATCCCAAGCCTTGCCACAATTTTAAAACTTCTTGTTCAGAAGCATCTGCCAAATCATAAATAGAAGGAAAGTTTTCAATAAATTTAAGATAATAGGCAGTGCCTTGAGCAATACGTGTTTGCTGTAAAATAATTTCTGAAAGCCAGATTTTATAAGGATCCAGCTGGCTTCTCCACGGCAGATTTCGTTTGTTTTTGTCAAACCAAATCAATATCAGGGAGTTAAAAGTCATAAATATGTTTAGAATTCTTTTTTTGTATTGGCACAAGTATTATATTTGCAGCCGTTTCTTGAATTAGCAAATTTAGCAACAAAATATATTTAATCATGACGAAAGCAGAAATAGTGAGTAACATTTCAAACAAGTTAGGACTTGAAAAAAATGAAACTCAGAAAGTGGTAGAACATTTCATGGATGAAGTAAAAAACTCATTGGAATCCGGAGAAAATGTATATTTGAGAGGATTTGGGTCTTTTACAGTTAAAAAAAGAGCTTCCAAAACCGGAAGAAATATCTCCAAAGGAACTTCAATTGTAATTCCGGCGCACCACGTCCCGGCTTTTAAACCGGCCAAAACGTTTGTAGAAAGTGTAAAAACGAAAGTTAAAGTAAAATAATAGAGATATGCCAAGCGGAAAAAAAAGAAAAAGACATAAGGTAGCAACGCACAAACGTAAAAAAAGACGTAGATTGAACAGACATAAAAAGAAAAAATAATTTCTGTTTAATTTCATAAGAGAGTGCACTTTCCAATTCAAATCTTTTTGGAAAGTGCTTTTGTCGTTTGTTTCATATTCATTTAATTCATAAATAATGAATAAAGAATTAGTTGTTTCTGCAGATGAAGAATTTGTAAGGATTGCAATGCTGGAAGATGGCAGGCTGATGGAGCTTCATCAGGAGAATGTTGACCAAAACTTTGCAGTTGGTGATATGTACCTGGGGAAAGTCAAAAAGCTGGCGCCCAGCCTTAATGCTGCGTTTGTAGATATTGGATATTCGAAAGATGCTTTTCTCCATTATCATGACCTGGGCCCAAATGTGAAATCACTTTTGGCTTATACCCAGTTGGTAAGTAACCATAAATTTAAATCTTCTAATCTGAAGTCATTCAGAAAGGAAGAAATGATTCACAAAGACGGTACGATTGATCAGGTAATTTCGCCGGGTGACAGTATAGTAATTCAAATCACAAAAGAGCCTATTCATACCAAAGGACCGAGGATTACTTCAGAAATATCCATTGCGGGTCGTTACTTGATTCTCAATCCGTTTTCATCAAAGGTTTCAGTTTCACAAAAAATCAAAGACAAAGCAGAGAGAGACAGGCTTGTCGCTCTGGTTGAAAGCATAAAGCCCGAAGGGTTTGGAATCATCATCAGAACCGTTGCAGAAGGAAAAAAGGTAGCCGAACTCCATGCTGACCTGAATTATCTGCTCAATAAATGGAATCTGGTCTTTAAAAATATACAAAAACGAAAAGCACCAACCAAGCTGCTCAATGAAATGGACAGGGCATCGGCCATTCTTCGTGATAATTTTAATGAAGATTTTGTGAAAATCACAGTTGATGACGAAAGTTTGGCGGAAGACATGAAAGAATATTTGAATGTCATAGCGCCCGACAAGGCCAGTCTCTTGAAGGCTTTGCCTACAGAAGAAGTCCCTTTGTTTGAACGTTTGGGGATAGAGCGCCAGATTAAATTTTCATTTGGTAAAAACGTAACCATTCCTCAATCAAAAGGTGCGTACCTCGTAATTGAACACACCGAAGCACTCCATGTAATCGACGTGAATTCAGGAAATATTTCCAGGAATTCCAACAACCAGGAAGAAACGGCTTTGGTGGTAAATAAAATTGCTGCGACCGAAATCGCCCGCCAGCTAAGGTTACGGGACATGGGGGGAATCATAGTGGTCGATTTCATTGACATGACCCATAGCAATAATAAAAAAGAACTCTATGAGCATCTGAGAAATGAAATGCAGAAAGACCGTGCAAAACATAAAATTCTGCCGCCAAGTAAATTCGGATTGATTCAGATTACACGCCAGCGCGTACGCCCCGAAGTAAACATCAGTACAACAGAAGTAAATCCCAATTTACCACAGGAAGAAGTGGAGGCGCCGATACTGTTGATAGAAAAAATGGAGCAGGTCTTGCGAAATGTTTTAGAGAATAAGAAAAAGAAAACAAACGATATTTCGCTTCATGTACATCCGTTTGTTGCGGCATATCTTACCAAAGGAATCCCAAGCATCAGACAGAAATGGTACCTCAAATATAAAAAATGGGTAAAAATTGTTCCCAGAGACTCGTACAAATACCTGCAATTCAATTTTTTGAATAAAAATAATACGCTTTATAATGAGTCTAATTGATTATAAACTGAAATTTACTTCAGATTTATTTTTAGTGAAGTGTTTTTTTTCATTTAATTTGCCACAAATTTAAAATGGAGCAAAAAAGAGATTTGTTAAGCTGGCAATGGCCGTTTTTTTTAATTTTTTTTGTAATTAATTTTATCGGATTGGTTACAACTGCCTACTATGGCAGAGACGAATTGCACCTTCATTTTAACCAGTCTTACCACAATCTTTATTTTGACTATTTTTTCAAATATTATACAGACCTGGCAACCACATATGTCCTCCTCTTGATTTTACTTTATATTATTTGGAAAGGGACGTGGAAACATTTATTGTTCGTTGGTGCGGCAGCAGCGCTGTCGAGTATATTCAGCTCCATCATCAAAAGATCCTTATTTGTACATGGGCACAGACCGACTTATTATTTCAGCCAGAAACACATTGAATTAAGGTTAATTGACGGAGTAGAATCACAGATTCCGTATACATTTCCATCAGGTCATACCGTGTTGGCGGTAATTTTATGCTTTTATCTTTGTATGCAGGTACGCAACCGCTATATACAAATCTTTTTATGCCTGTTGATGGGACTGGTCGCAATTGGAAGAGTATACTTATCTAAACATTTTGTAATCGATACGATTGGTGGAAGCATGATTGGGTTATTTTTTGCTATCTTAGGGTATTATTTCATCTGGAATTGTTCCGGTGAAAAATTAAACCGTAAGATCATCCCGACAAAATGAAACCGAATCTTAAAATCAGTTTAGCTGAATTTGACATTGAATGGGAAAATCCACAAGCCAATCTTGAATTTTTGGATAGCTTGCTGCAAAGCCATAATTCCGATCTGGTCATTTTACCCGAAATGTTTACCACCGGATTTTCCATGAGTCCGGAACAATTTGCAGAAGAAGCATTTGGTGAATCATTTCAATGGATGAAAGAAAAAGCGGAAGAAGGAAACTGCGCTATCTGCGGAAGCATCTCAACCCGAGAAAACGGAAAATTTTATAACCGGCATTATTTTGTAACCCCTAGCCAGACCACTTTTTACGATAAAAAACATTTGTTCGGCTATGGAAAAGAAACCGAAGCTTATTCCGCGGGAAATGAAATTGTTTCAGTGGAATACCTCGGATGGAAATTCCGCCTGATTACCTGCTATGATTTGCGCTTTCCGGTTTGGTGCCGGAATTCTGATGACTATGATGCCTTGATTTGTGTTGCTAACTGGCCCGCTGTAAGAGTAGAGCCATGGAAAGCTCTTCTGAAAGCCCGTGCGGTTGAAAATATGGCGTATACAATAGGTGTGAACCGGATTGGAATTGATGATTATGATTTGAAGTACAATGGAAATTCAAAAGTCTTTGATGCCGTGGGAGAGGAATTGAAATTAAAGACCCGCAAGAAATTTTTACATCAGGCAGAACTTTCTTTGGAATCCCTTCAAAACTACAGAAAGATTTTCGGATTCCTGAATGACAGGGATAGGTTTGAAATATTTAAATGAGTAGGGTTATCTATCCAAACCCAAGCAATATAGAAGCAATTCAATTAATTATTATTGTTCATTAACTCTTACTCAATTCATTCCCCTCAAACCCATTGCAATCTAAAAGGATTAGCGTATTTTTGCCTACTTAATAAAATCGATGAAAAACATCCGTAATTTTTGTATCATTGCCCACATTGACCACGGTAAAAGCACCTTGGCAGACAGATTATTGCAGATCACAGGAACAATCTCGGACAGAGAATTACAAGCGCAAACCTTGGATGATATGGATCTGGAACGAGAACGTGGAATTACTATCAAATCCCACGCGATTCAGATGGAATATGAAAAAGACGGTGAAACTTATATCCTTAACCTGATTGATACTCCCGGCCACGTGGATTTTTCTTACGAAGTTTCTCGCTCTATTGCGGCTTGTGAGGGCGCATTACTGATTGTAGATGCTGCACAAAGCATTCAGGCGCAGACAATTTCTAATTTATATCTGGCTTTGGAAAATGATTTGGAAATCATTCCGGTTTTGAACAAGATTGATTTGCCAAGTGCCAATCCCGAAGAAGTTACCGATGATATTGTGGATTTACTGGGATGTAAACCTGAAGAGGTTCTGCGTGTAAGCGGGAAAACAGGAGAAGGAGTCGAACAGCTACTGCATACAATCATTGAAAAAGTTCCGCCGCCACAAGGTGACCCCGATGCGCCGCTTCAAGCCTTGATTTTTGATTCGGTTTATAACCCGTTTCGCGGGATTGAAGCTTTTTATAAAGTGGTAAATGGGGAAATCAGAAAAGGTCAGGAAGTCAAATTTATGGCGACCGGAAAAAAATATGGTGCTGATGAGGTCGGGACTTTGAAATTAAAACAAGTTGAAAAGAAAGTAATCAAGACAGGAGATGTAGGCTACATCATTTCAGGAATTAAAGATGCTGTTGAGGTAAAAGTCGGAGACACCATAACATCCGTTGAAAATCCTGCCGACAAAGCGATTGAAGGTTTTGAGGAAGTAAAACCCATGGTTTTTGCCGGAATTTACCCGGTAGATACAGAAGATTATGAAGAATTGCGTTTTTCCATAGAAAAATTAAGATTAAATGATGCTTCTTTGACTTTTGAGCCTGAATCGTCTGCAGCCCTGGGATTTGGATTCCGCTGTGGCTTTTTAGGTATGTTGCATTTGGAAATTGTTCAGGAACGATTGGAACGGGAATTTAACATGAATGTGATTACCACAGTTCCCAACGTTTCTTATCACGCTTTTACAGAAAAGCATCCCGATAAAATGATGTTGGTCAATAACCCTTCGGAATTACCTGACCCTTCCGGTTTGAACCGTGTGGAAGAACCTTATATCAGAGCTTCCATCATCACGAAATCTGATTTTGTCGGACAAGTAATGAACCTGTGTATTGAAAAACGGGGAATTCTGAAAAATCAGAATTATCTTACTCAACACAGGGTTGAATTGATTTTCGAATTGCCTTTGGCCGAAGTTGTGTTTGACTTTTATGACCGATTGAAATCGATTTCCAAAGGATATGCATCATTTGATTATTCTCCGTTAGATATGCGTGCTTCAAAGCTGGTTAAAGTCGATATTCTGATAAATGCCGAACCCGTAGATGCGCTTTCTGCATTGATTCACGTGGACAATGCCTATGGAATCGGGAAGAAGATGTGTGAGAAATTAAAAGAATTAATTCCCCGACAACAGTTTGACATTCCAATTCAGGCAGCAATCGGGGCGAAAATCATCGCCCGTGAAACCATCAAAGCTTTGCGTAAAGATGTAACGGCCAAATGTTATGGAGGAGATATTTCGCGTAAACGAAAACTTCTTGAAAAGCAGAAAGCCGGTAAAAAGAAAATGCGCCAAATCGGACGGGTAGAAGTTCCACAGTCCGCATTTTTAGCGGTTTTGAAATTGAATGATTAATAATCTTGTATTTTATTGTAGCCTTTAAATTGCTTCATACCTCGCAATGACCACGGGTTGTCATTACGAGTAGAATGAAATGTAGTGAAAGTTCGACCCTCGCAGTGACTTATTCTTCAAACAATTTCCATCCTTGAGCGGTAAGCGGAACGGCTGATTCACTTCCTTTTAATATCAAGTAATTTTCAGCATTTTGCTCAGTTGTATGGCCAATAATAGTTAAACTGGGGTTTCCTTTTATTTTTGGAAAGTCAGACTGTGAAATAGTAAACAATAATTCGTAATCTTCACCACCATTCAATGCGCAGGTAATGGGATTGACGCCAAATTCTTCTGCGGTCTTGATGACCATGGGATCCAATGGAATTTTTTCTTCATATACCTTAAATCCGTAATTGCTTTGTTCAGATAAATGAAGGATTTCGGAGGAAAGCCCATCCGAAACGTCAATCATGGAAGTGGGTTTCACATCCAATTGCTTTAAAAGTTCTACAATGTGTTTACCGGCTTCAGGTTTTAATTGTCTGCCCACCAAATAATCGTATTCAGCCAAATCCGGTTGAACATTTGGATTTACTTTGAACACTTCGTTTTCCCGTTCCAAAATCTGTAATCCCAAGTAAGCGGCACCCAAATCACCACTTACTACCAGCAAATCATTTTCACCTGCACCATCCCGATAAACCAATTCGTCTTTTCCTGCTTTTCCGATAGCCGTTATGCTGATGACCAAACCGCTTGTTGAAGAAGTTGTATCTCCTCCGATTAAATCAACATTGTATTTTTTACAAGCGATTTTGATTCCTTCGTATAGTTCTTCCAATGCTTCCACCGGAAAACGACTGGAAACCGCTATTGAAACCAAAATTTGTGTAGGAATTGCATTCATCGCATAAATATCGCTCAGATTCACAATAACCGATTTATACCCCAAATGTTTCAGTGGGACATACGCCAGGTTGAAATGAACGCCTTCAACCAGCATATCGGTTGTTACAACGGTTTTCAATTTGTCAAAATTCAGTACAGCTGCATCATCTCCGATTCCTTTTATAGTCGTATTATTTTGATTTTCAAATGATTTTGTCAAATATTTGATTAATCCAAATTCACCTAATTTCTCAAGTGGTGTTAATTGAGGTTGCTGTTTATCGTCTAGCATTATTGAAATATTTTTGGGTCTATGTTTTCTGGATGGACGGGCAAAGTTTTTAAATCTGATATGGAAAGCTCTCTTACTTTCCCGGCGTCAATATGGGCAACTAATTTTTCCAGCATTTCTTTTGGGGGCGGCAGTTTCTTTCTCTCAATCATGGAAAACCACACGCCCAACACGCGTGAATAAGCGATGTGGTTTCCGGTAATTTTATCATATAAATTATGTTCAAATTCAAATATTTCTCCGTTTTTTGAATTTCCGCTTACGGTAACCGAAATCATGATTTCTTGTCCTTCATGTGCTTCTTTGAAAAAGGAAAATTCTTCACGCAAAACGGCCGGCCCGATTTTGTACCTGGCCAGATCGGAGAGTTTTATTCCGCAATACCGCAAAAACTGGATCCGGGCAAAACTCGTAAAGTTCATATACGAAGCATTTGCTAGGTGCATATTGGCATCCAGGTCGGACCATCGAACGGTGGTTTGAGCAAAAAATGGATTCATTTAAGAAATTTGAGACAAAGATACAAAGTGTAAACAGAAAAGCCGCCTGTCTGAAGAACAAGCGGCTTTGAATATTATTAAAGTAATAGCTATTCTACTTTTGTGTATGTAAAAATAATATCTTGCAATATTTCCACTCCTCCTTCTTCACCATCACTTGCAAAAAAACCTTCAGGAATTGTAAATGCGAGTGTATTTCCGATAAAAATTGCGTTCAAGGTCTGACCATCCACAGTAATCGTTATGTTATTTTGGTCTTGAATCCAGGTGAAAGGTGTTTCTTCTGTTTCCTCTATACATTCCGTAGTAAAATTTTCACCTTCAATGGTTATATCTGCATAGGAATTAGAAGTTGAAATTCCGGTTCCGTCATCCGCGAAATCCATAAGCTCATTTTGATAACAATTGGTTTCCACCATTAAGTCAGTATTTTCAGTTCCATCGCCGTTGAAATCATAAGGGATTGTAAGATTCAGCGTAGTCAGTTTCCATGTTCCGGTTAACTCGACCGCGCCTGTGCTTTCATGGTAACTGTCATCTTCCCATGGATCACAGGAGTTCAACACAAAACAGCTGAATAAGATTGATAAACTAAAAATAAATGTCTTTTTCATGTGAATTTGATAATTTCGGATAAAATTAAGGTTTTTTAAAAAATAACAAAATTATAACCTAATGATTAACAGTTTAACGCAACAATTCTGTAATTATTTCACTTTCATACCCTTTTTGAAGTAAATAATTCCGGATTTTGGTTTTCTTTTTGAAACTTTCGCGTTCATTTTTCAATGATTCTTTTTTCTTTTCAAATAAATTTTTAAGGGTTTGTAAATAATCATTTTCATCAATTTCATTTAAACCGGTCTCAATCAGTTTAGAAGGAATTTTTCTTTTTTTTAATTCTGATTTGATTTTAATCCGTCCCCAATTTTTCTGATAGAATTTTCCGCGGGCAAAACTTTTGGCAAAACGTTCTTCGTTGAGAAAATTATGTTGAATCAGATAAATTATGATTTCATCCCAAGCTTCCGGAATTAAGTTGAATTCCCTCATTCTATTTTCAACTTCCCAATGACAACGATCCTGATAGGCGCAGTATTTGGCCAGTTTATCCCGGATTTCGTTTAAGGTAAGCGATTTCTTTTCCATCATTCCCTGTAATAAACCCTTTTCACCCTCGCTGAAATCGATGTCAGAACCTCATACGGAATTGTCCTGATTTGTTCCGCTATATCTGAAATTGTTGGTTTTTCACCAAAAATGATGACCTCATCTCCTTCCTTGCAGGAAATATCCGTTACATCAAGCATCAACATATCCATACAAACCGTTCCCACAATAGGAACCAGGCTGCCATGAATGTTTACTTTTCCTGCACCATATCCAAGCGAACGTCTAATTCCGTCTGCATAACCCACCGGAAGCGTCGCTATTTTTGTTTTTCTTTCCGCTTTAAATCTGCGTCCGTAACTCACGGTTTCACCTGTTTCAATTTCTGAAATCCTTGAAATAACTGTTTTAAAAGTCACTACATTCTTCAGTTGTTTTTGCGTTTCTTCATCATCGGAAATCCCATACATACCAATTCCCAGTCGAACCATGTCGTATTGATGTTCAGGAAAATGAATGATTCCGGGAGAGTTCAGCGCGTGCTTGATCGGTTTTATATTTAACACCGAACTTAATTTTGCATACGCTTCATCAAAATCATTCAACTGTTGCAAGGCAAATTCCTTTTCTTTCGGCACATCGGCTGTTGCCAGATGGGTGAAGACCGATTTTACAATGACGGATTTCTCTGATTTTAATTTTTGAATCAATTCCTCAACTTGTTCAGGACGAAAACCCAGGCGGTTCATTCCCGAATCAATTTTGATATGAATCGGATAAGCCTCTGTGATGGATTTTTCCTTCAGGGTCTGAACGAATAATTCCAAAACGCGTATGCTGTAAATTTCAGGTTCAAGTTTGTAATCAATGATGGACGAATAACTGCTTTGCTCCGGGTTCATCACCAGGATCGGCAGCGTAATTCCGGCCTTTCGCAATTCAACACCTTCGTCTGCATAAGCAGCTCCCAGATAATCAATTTTCTGATGTTCAAGTGTTTGTGCGATTTCAAAACTTCCGGTTCCATAGCTGTTGGCTTTGATCATGGCCATGATTTTGGTTTCCGGCTTCAATTGGCTTTTGAAATATTTGACATTTTCAATCAATGCCTGCAGATTGATTTCCAATACCGTATCGTGTGATTTTTTTTCCAGGAAAGCCGAAATTTTTTCCAGCTGGAACGGTCGGGCTCCCTTGAGCAAAATCGCTTCGTTATGTACATTTTTGACGCTTAATTCTTTTAAAAATTCATCGGTATTTTCAAAAGTTCTCGCTTTTGTTTTGAACAGGTTTTTATATTTTGGAATGAATTCGCCAATTAAAACCAAATCGTCAATTTGATAAGAATTTACCAAATCTGAAACTTTTTTGTACAATTCATCTTTGTTCAGGTTACTTTGCAAAACGTCGGTCAATACCAAGCTTTTTCGTGAAAAAGATTGTTGTGCCAACACGTCCAAAGCTACTTTTACCGAATGTAAATCGGAATTGAAAGCATCGTTTATGATGATACTGTCGCGGATGGCTTCTTTGATTTCCAAACGCATTTCGATGGGAAGTAAACTCTGGGTTTGAGTCAAATATTTTTTCAAATCTAAATTAAGCCCTGCAATTGTGGTCAAAACCGTTAAAATATTTTCAACCGAAGCATCGTCATGAAAGGGAATTTGAAATTTAAATTCCTCTGAATTAAATCTGATTTGAATTTCTTTTCCGGATGAAATTTCATTTACAGAAATAACCTGGATCGTATCGTTTTCATTTCTTCCAAAAGTGAAGAATTCTCTATTTTTATAGGAATAAGTTTCTTCAATTAATTTTTTAACTAATTCATTTTCAGAATTATAAATAATTTTCTTACAATTGTGGAATAACTTCAATTTTTCCCGGATAATTTCTTCTTTTGAAGTAAAATTTTCCAGATGCGCAGAACTGATGTGTGTTAAAATACCGATTTCCGGTTGGATGATTTCCTCCAGTTTCGCCATTTCGCCCGGAAGAGAGATCCCGGCTTCAAAAATTCCGAGGTTATTTTCTTCATTTATTTGTAAAACCGAAAGCGGAACACCGATTTGGGAATTATAGCTTTTCGGGCTTCGGACAATGGAAAAATCATTCCATAACAATTGGTTCAGCCATTCTTTGACAATTGTTTTTCCGTTGCTTCCCGTGATACCGATAGTGGGTAAATTGAATTTTTCCCGATGAAATTGCCCCCAATTTTGTAAAGCTTGCAATGGTGAATTGACTTGTAAATAAACGGCATTTTCTTCGGGCTGTTCAATCTTGGAGACCACAAAAATTCGGATTCCTTTTTTGTAGGCGTCTTTGATATAGGAATTTCCATTTTGACGGAATTCATTAAAGGCAAAGAAAACACCATTGTGCGGCTGATAAATCGTCCGAGAATCAAAATAGATTTCTTCGACTATGCCGTCAGGCTTTCCGATGATTTCTGCCGAAATGATTTCAACTAATTCTTGTGTTTCGTACGGTTTCAAATTTTGTTTGTTTTTACTTTATGAACTCTTCATTCATTCTTTTGTTAAACCACAAAGGGCGCTAAGAATTTCACAAAGTTCACAAATTTTGTTTTGAAAACTCAAATTTACTGTTTTGGTACATCAATTTTAACCAACAGCAAATCCTTTGTGTTCCTGGTGTAAATCTTTGTGAACTTTGTGGTGAATGCGTGTCATTTATTTGGCCACAATGTGCACAAGGAAATACGCAAAGCATACAAAGGTTTCCCGGGTTATTCTTCTTTTTTCATTTCCTCCCAAAAGGCAGTCCGGCTGAGCGCTTCATATTCGTCTGCTTCTCCCAATTCTACCAATTTATCACTTTTGGATTTCCGGTGAGAATAATTGGCCAGGTTTCCGGTTTTCATACAGATTGCATGGACTTTGGTTACATATTCCGCGGTTGCCATCAAATAGGGCATTGGCCCGAACGGACGGCCCTTGAAATCCATATCAAGTCCCGCGATGATGACTCTTTTTCCCGAATTGGCCAACTGGTTCGCCACTTCCACAATGGCTTCGTCAAAAAACTGTGCCTCATCTATTCCTACCACATCGCAATCTTCGGCCATCAATAAAATATTATAAGCTGAATCAACCGGCGTAGCATTCAGTGAATTCTGATTATGGGAAACGACTTCTTCTTCAGCGTAGCGAATGTCCACAGCGGGTTTGAAAACCTCCACTTTCAGTTGAGCCATTTCAGCACGTTTCAACCGGCGAATGAGTTCCTCCGTTTTGCCCGAAAACATGGAACCGCAGATGACTTCTATCCAGCCACTTTGCTTGGTATGATTGATGGTGTTTTCTAAAAACATAGAAAAGCAAAGTTAGTAATTTTGTATAGAGAAATTTAACCTTAAATATTACATTTGTAGAAACTCTTAACCAATGAAAAAAAATATTTGCATATTTACATTGTTACTATTTATGATAGATTGTTACCCTCAACATCTTGTCATTAATAATAGCCTTACTTACTCCAAAATTCATAATGACTATGAAATATTGAACGAAACTGTTCATAATTATTATTTTGGAATTGAGGCAACTCTTTTGGAAAAGGAAGATAAGATTTATTATTTATCAGGAGAAATTGGTGCGTTAAGAAAAGGAGGGCAAAAAAGAAATTTCTATCTTAATGATGTACGAATGGATTTAGAAGAAAGTTTTGATTATTTGATTTTCAACCCCTCGTTCAGATTAAAAATACCATTTCCATCCTCTCATATCTATTTTGGAGCAGGACCCAGATTTGATTTTTTGATTTCTAAAAAAGAATTTGAAAGTACTGCTTATCAGGATTTGCTAGCGGAATCTTTTATTTTCGGGGGTTCTTTGGAAATAGGGGCAATCTATGATATAAAAAACCTGCGGTTTGGGTTTCAAGGGCAATACAATATGGATTTTTCCAAATTGACTAATTCGGAATTAAACATAAAAGGGAATACAATTACCTTTGGCGTCTTATTCGGTTACAGGTTTTTTTAAAATATTTACCCAAAAACCTCATTCAGGACTTTGGCCAGCCGTAACCCGCCCTTAAGCAACTGTTCTTCCAGAACTGAAACATAGTCATAATTATAATTAAACCACAGTTTATCGCCGGCTTTCACATTGGCATATATGTTTTCCGATTTTTGATAGGAATCAAATAACCAGTCGTTTAGATTTCCTTCTGCGAATTTTTTATTGAATTTTTTATCGTGGAAGTCCAGGACTTCTGCATATTCAGTATAGCTGTATTGTTGGAAATCAACCAGTTTACTGTCCCAAAGCGAATGTAAATTTGTTTGCTCACGAAACCATTCTACCTGAATTTTATTTCCACCCAAATCTTCTTCACGACCTATATGCAAAGGCTGATGTGCATCACCAATCAAATGGATCAGGAAATACAAATCTTCCTGTTTTTTCTCCAATGAAAGGTTTTTATGGTTTTTCAAATCTTCCATTAGAAGCAATGCGCGTTTGTACAGATTTTCATCCGATGAATTTTCCAAAGTCTGATCGAAACCGGTGCGATTCAATCCTTCCGGAAAGTTGAGGTAATGCCAAGAATCAGCCATTTTCCAGTCGGGATTTGATTTGATAAAATCGGGCCAGTTCGCCCAATAGGCCAAAGGCTGTTTTCCGATGATTTTTTTGATTTCTCGTTTGGCTTTGCAGGAAAGATGATTTTCTGCAATTTCCGCAACAACGCGGTGCCCCGTTGTGCCCCAGGCGAATGCCGGTGCTGAAACCATAAAAATTAGTCCAAAAAGAAAAATTCGAAATAAATACATTGCAATTATTTTTGGGCAAAGGTAATCGGGGAAAATAGATTTTGGCACAATTTTTTGAAACGAATTAGAAAATTATGAAGTTATGAAACCTTTGTATCGAATCTTGAGCGTATTTTTATTGGCAATTCTGATTGCGGCCTGCGCCCCGCATAAACATCTGCCGCGCCACCCTAAACCGCCTCATGCCAAACATGACAGGATGCATAAAGATAAACGCCATGATAAGGATGCCAAACATCATGCACCAGGTCAAGTGAAAAAAAGACACGGGGAAAAATCAGCAAAACGCCATGCGCCCGGACAGGTGAAAAAACGACACCATTAACAGCCTAGAATTTTCTTCAAAATCATCTTGGTAATCAAATAGGTGGGTTTTACACCGGTGAGCCCTAAACCGCCTGAAGCCAGTGTGCTCCCTGTCTCCAGCGGATTATCGGAAGCATAGTAAGCATACATTACTTTTACGTCAGGCGAAATATGATGCCGGATTTTGGATGCGATCTGAATGGCTTTTTGGTAATGTCCACCTTCCATTTCAAGTCCGATGGCTTTCCATGAAGAATTTTTAAAATACTCCAACACGTCTTTGTTCTGAAGCGAAGTCCCTAAAACCGTAATCATAGGGCCGTCAAAAACACCCAGACGATTTCCTTTGAAATCATCCGGTCTTAGTTCATTATCAAACACATAGTTATCTGCAGGGCCCTCCACAATGTGGCTGGTAGGAACCATAATGTCTCCTTTCTTACCACACAAAATCCCGGCTTTCCCCATAATGGAAATCGACTTGAAATTCATCATGGTAGAGGTACCTTTGGTTTTATAAGGTTTCAGCAATTCGTCCATTACTTCAAAAGCCTGTTCTCCAAAAGCATAATCCATTACGATCAAAACATCATCAGAGTTTTTATTCAATTGGGCGAAAGCAGTATTTTTTAAATTGACTTTCTTTAAATCAATTATTTGTACATCTATATTCGTTCCAGATGAGTCCGGTATGAAAATCAAACCGTTTTTATAAGAAAAAGATTGGACAATGTCTCTTAGCGATTTATTTTTACTGGAAGACAAATCTTTGTAAACATCAAATTCTTTGACCGTTTTTGAATCTTTTTTCATTGCGTCAAATGCGAAAAGCATATTGGACACACTATGCATATTTGCGCTGATGATGTGTAAAGGACGATTTATTAAATCCTTTTCAGAAAGGGTTTTTTTAATTTCATTTGCCCATTTTTCTCCTACAATATGATGCCCGATTCTCTCTCTCAGGATATGAGAAAATGTAATTTCCCGTCGTTTGAATCCGGTTAAATCCTGCTGAGAAGTTTGTCCCATCCAATAAATGATTTTGAAAAATCTTTCTTTATCGGTCTCGGTACTGAAAAATTTATAGGCAATATGTGTTTCGCTGAAGGATCTTCCTAAAATGGCCGACAGATGAACCAGTGCAACGTCACGTTCTTTTGATGTAAGTTTTTTTTCACTCAATGCGATTTCTTCTATTTTCTGCCAGATTCTGCTTACTTTTTGTGTCTGTTTGTTGTATGCTTTGGCCCTGATTTTATCAGCTTCATTGTAAAGAAAAGTAAGGTGGGTAAGCGTATCATAAATTTCAGACCTTCCCCTGGTTACTTCAATATTCATTTGATCCTCGTCTACACGGTAACAAATTCTTCTTCTTTTGGGTGGAATGATGGGCCTGAATTTAGTAAAATCAACACCTTCATTAGATGTAAAATGAACATAAGGCGTTTCGGTAATTCCATCTGGAAGCCTGTCAAGTACATAAAACAAACCATTGAGTTCAACTTTTTCCGGGTCTGCCATAGAACCATAAATTTCTGGGTTTAGCTGTAAGAGCAATTCTTGAATCATTTTCCCTGATTGACCTGTTGGACGGTAAGTCCCGCGGTGGAACATATGGCGCATTATAATGTATAATCTTTCTATGGCTGTGGTAGATTGTCTTGCTCTGGTTACGTTTTGAATCATATATTGTTAACTATTAATTGTAAATTTTCAGACCTGTTTTAGAGATATTTTCAAGGATTTAAAACCAACGTCTTTTTTGTTTCTTTTGTTTGTATTCTTTGTCCATAAGTAATAATTCATCATACCATTCCTGTCCGAACTTACGTATAAGCGCATCTTTCAGGAAATGAACAACATTCACTTTTAGCTCTTTACCTAAAGCACAAGCATCTGAACAAATGTCCCAAACATGGTAATTGACCGCTGTGAATTTTTTATATTCCTTGAGCCTAACCGGATATAAATGACAAGAAATAGGTTTTTTGTAGTCCACGGCACCATCTTCCCATGCTTTTTCAATGCCACATTTGGTAATTCCTTTTTCATCAAAAATCACATAGGCACATTCACCTCCATTGACCAAAGGAGTTACCCATTCGCCATCAGAATCGCGTTCATATTTGCCGGATTTTTCTATCGCAGCTATTCCTTCCGGACGTAAATAAGGTTTGATATCTTCGTAAATATCATCGAGAACGGGTAGCTCATCTTCATTGAGTGGTGCGCCGGAATCTCCTTCCACGCAACAAATTCCCTTACATTTACTCAGGTTACAGACAAATTCTTCAGAAAGGATTTCTTCAGAAATTAAAGTATCGCCAATCTGAAACATAATTTCTTTTTTATTGACGTACAAATATAAGTCGTTTATTTTTGTTTTGTAAATTTGTCTTTCTTTTCAATTGGTATCTTACTCAGGCTGTCTATCAATTTATCATGTTTGAGAGAAAATTATGCAGAAAGAGTTTCAAATTTTTTAAATCTCGGAATGAAAAAAGCAGTTAATTCATAATGATTTTTTAAAACAGACCAGAGGGTTGAAACAACAAATTGAACAATTAGAAAAAGAGGGAAACCTATTTCATCTCAATTCTGCACAAGAAGAAAACATTAAACATCAGTAAAACTGGGAAGGGTAAAAGCAGCAAAATAATGTTTCATCACTGTGGTTTTCTTACTTTTGCAGTAAATGAAATCTTTGCTCGACCATATTCATTCCCCAACAGAGCTTCGCCAACTGAAAAGAAGTGATTTGCCCCAACTATCCGCGGAGTTGAGAGAATTTATTCTCGACACCCTTTCGGTAAAGCCGGGTCATTTGGGAGCCGGATTGGGCGTAGTGGAACTGACCGTCGCTTTGCATCATTTTTACAGCACGCCCGAAGATTTATTGATTTGGGATGTGGGACACCAGTGTTATCCGCACAAAATTTTGACCGGACGAAAGGATCAATTCGATACGCTTCGGCAATCCGGTGGTATTGCCGGATTTCCTACCAGGGATGAAAGTGAGTTTGACGCTTTCGGAACGGGACATTCCTCGACTTCCGTTTCGGCCATAACCGGAATGGCAATTGCCGATCAGTTGTTGGGAAAATCCAATAAACACATCGCTATAATCGGAGATGCATCGATTGTTTCCGGGATGGCGCTGGAAGGCTTGAACCATTTGGGAAGTACGGATTTGGATGTTTTAATTATTCTAAATGATAATTCGATTGGGATTGACCCATCGGTCGGCGCTTTGAAGGAGCATTTTTTTCATTTGGAAAATGGCGGCAAACATTCGGTTTTTGAAGATTTTGGATTTCATTACAAAGGCGTAATTGACGGACATAATTTTGAGGAATTATTTTCGGCTTTTGAAGAATTGGAAGTCATTAAAAAACCAAAAATTCTTCACATCAAAACGGTAAAAGGAAAAGGATATGCCAATGCGGAAGCCGATCAGGTAAAATGGCATTCGCCCGGATTATTCAACAAGGCAACCGGGGAAATTTCCAAAACATTGCAATCGAAAATTTCGTTTCAGGAAATTTTTGGCGAAACAATGAGCGAACTGATGCGTCAAAATGAAAAAATTACTGCCATCACGCCTGCAATGCTAACCGGGAGCAATCTGGTCAAATCGAAATTGGAATTTCCAAACCGTGTTTTGGATGTAGGAATTGCGGAACAACATTCGGTTACGCTCGCAGCCGGAATGGCAACGCAGGGAATCATTCCGTATCTGGCGATTTATTCGACGTTTTTACAACGTGCTTATGATCAAGCCATTCACGATGTGGCTTTGCAGAATTTGCCGGTCGTTTTTTGCATTGACCGCTCCGGAATTGTTGGAACGGACGGTGCAACGCATCACGGTTATTTCGATGTTTCTTTTTTGAGAACTATCCCCAATATGATTGTTTCAGCTCCGATGGATGAGGTCGATTTTAGGAATTTGCTTTATACGGCTCAGTTTAGTGATTCGCCTTTTTCCATTCGATTTCCGAAGGGGAATACAGAAGTTGAAATATCTGAGATGAATTTCAATCCAATTGAAATTGGAAAAGCGGAAGAAATAAAATTGGGAACGGATGTAGCGATTCTAAGTTTTGGAACGATTGGAAATCGAATTCAAAATATTTTGAATGAAATTCATTCTAAAGAAAAGTTCGGTCATTATAAATTCATTTTCTGCAAACCTTTGGATGAGGATTTATTGGATGAAATATTTAAGAAATACGAAACAATCGTCACTTTTGAAGACGGAACCCTGAACGGCGGTTTTGGCGATGCGGTTTTGGAATATGCATCAGAAAAGGCATTCAAAGGAAAAATCATCCGAAAAGGCTATCCGGATGAATTCATTCCGCACGGTTCGGTAGAAGAACTGGAAAAACAAATTGGTTTGGATGAGGAGTCGATTTTGGATGCATTGGTTAAATTGATTTGATCATTTGTAAATCGAATTTTCAAATTTTTCCATTCACAAATTATTAAAGTAACTTTGTAAGAAATAGAATAAAAATGGCACTTACAGAACAACAATTGAATGCGATGGGTGATTTGCTCGTTGCGAAATTCAAAACCATATACGACCCGGAAATCCCTGTAGATATCTATGAATTAGGATTGATTTACGATGCTTTTGCCAACGCAAACGGAAAAGTAAAGG
>PJTQ01000288.1_pt1 | contig 41744 bp, 34 predicted proteins | sample 1512231 | NCBI WGS metagenome assembly PJTQ01 (sample SAMN08177688, study PRJNA422409) | Soil metagenome, whole genome shotgun sequencing project. | isolation source: Soil (3) enriched on wood chips | place: USA: Madison | collected 2015-01-15 | reverse complement strand
GGCAGCGGGATTGAATATATTTACAATGCGGCAGGCCAGAAAATAACCAAGAAAGTGTACGATACGCCCAACAATACAATCAAAGAAGTAGATTACCTGGACGGGTTCCAGTACGCCGGAGGGATCTTGCAGTTCTTCCCGCACGCAGAAGGGTATGTGAACGTGGGTCATGTTCCAAAGATGTTGATTTGTATTTCGGATAGAAAACACAATTTGATTATCAGCGAATTAAACAAATAAAAAAACGAAAAGAGAAGCAACCTACGGGTTGTTTTTCTATTTTTACATTCCTTAAACCTTCTAAAATGAACCAAAATTCAATCAGGTGTTCCAAATGTGTTGATGGTCAAAATACAATGGTCAGGAATGGCAAAACTTCTTACGGAAAGCAACGTTTTATTTGTAAAAATTGTAAGAAATCGAGAGTTGTAAACTATACAAATCATGCATATCAGTCAGACATCAATCAACAAATCATTCTTCTTACCAAAGAAGGATTGGGTATTAGAAGTACCGCGAGGGTTTTAAGAATTTCCACTACCACTTTACTGAAAAGAATCCTGCAAATTTCAAAAAACATCAGACCGCCTATGATTGCCATGGGTAAAGATTACGAAGTGGATGAATTGAGAACCTACATAAAAAATAAGACAAGGCTGACTTGGATAGTTTATGCACTGGAAAGAGGAAGCCGGAAAATCGTTTCGTTCAACGTAGGAATCAGAACCAACAAAACACTTAAAGTTGTTTTGGATACGCTGCATCTATCTCAAGCACAACGGATTTATACTGATGGGTTGAAAAATTACAGATTCCTCATTTCAAAGAAAATCCATCAAGTAGTCCGTTTCGGAACAAATTCAATCGAGAGGATGAACCTGAATTTAAGAATTCATCTGAAAAGGTTGAACAGAAGAACGATTTGTTTTAGTAAAAGTTCAATTATCCTTTCAGCCATCTTGAAAATTTACTTTTGGGGATGAAAATGGCTTTTTATATCTCTTCGAAGGGGGTAACGCATTCTCTATGACACAATATAAACAGAGGGGAGAGGTGTTAAAACAGAATTAAATCATTAAAATCACCCAATCACTTTAAGCTTTGCGAAATTCAGCAGCAGTTTTTTTTCGCCTGCGTTATCAAATAGAATGGTGGCTTTTACATTTCTGGGTTCACCTTCGAGCGAAACGACTTTCCCCCGTCCAAAGCGGTCATGCATCACGATTTTACCGGCAGTCAAATCCACATTTTCTCCATTGGACTGATTGGTTATTTTGGTTTGCGCAATGGGTTTGAAATTGGCTTTTGGCCTGAGGGGAGCCGAAGTCTTGGAGGGTTCTTTCTTTTTACGTTCAAAATGCGGTATTTGTGAATAATCATCATCAAACAAATTGGAATTCAACCCACTGTTATTAACGGGAAATCCCATATTGAGATTCTTCCATTCCAGGTATTTATCATCTATTTCTTCCAAAAAACGGCTGGGTTCACTGTCTATAATTTTTCCCCACCGGAAGCGTGAAATGGAATAGGTGAGCTGGGCGAATTTTTCTGCACGGGTAAGGGCAACGTAAAACAAACGGCGCTCTTCCTCCAATTCCTGCCGCGTGTTCAAATTCATCATGGAAGGAAAAAGGTTTTCTTCCAGTCCTACGATGAATACTGCCGGAAATTCCAATCCTTTGGCCAGGTGGACAGTCATGAGCGAAACTTTGTTGTCATCATCGTCTTCATTGTCGGCATCTGTGGCGAGGGCGACATTCTCAAGAAAACCGCTTAAGGAAGGGTCGCCTTCGTCAAGCTGTTTTTGTTCGTCCACATATCCCTGAATGCTGTTGAGCAATTCCTGAATGTTTTCCAGTCGGGATATACCCTCCGGCGTATCATCTTCTTTCAGGGTTTTGATCAGCCCTGTGGTTTTGGCAACGTGCATGGAAACTTCATAAACATCATGATTCTGAAGCATGACTTTGAAGCTTTTGATCATTGTGATGAAATCCTGAAGCTTCTGAATTGTAGGAGTGTTTATGCTCAATTGAGGGAGGTAATGCTGAATATTTTCCAGTATTTCATAAACACTTTTTTCATTTTCCCCTGCCGCCACCATCAATTTATTTAAGGTAGTCTGGCCAATTCCTCTTGCCGGGTAGTTGATGACCCTTAGAAGCGCTTCTTCGTCATTCTGATTGATTAACAGTCTTAAATAAGCAATCAAATCTTTGATTTCCTTTCTTTGGAAGAACGAAGTTCCACCATAAACCCGATAAGGCACATTTTTTTTGCGCAGGGCTTCTTCGATTGCACGTGATTGTGCATTGGTACGATACAAAATGGCGACATCACTGTTTTTCAGCTGTTCATTCATCTGCAATTCAAAAATCTGCGAGGCTACATAACGCGCTTCGTCGGCATCGGTCAGGGCGCGGTAAACCGGTATTGTCTGTCCTTGGTCATTGGCCGTCCATACATTTTTTTCAAGCTGGTCGCGATTCTGCGCAATGATTTGATTGGCAGCTCCTACTATGGTTTTGGTCGAACGGTAATTCTGTTCCAAGGGAATTACTTTTGCGTCCGGATAATCTTGCTGGAATGATAGGATATTGCGGATGTTGGCTCCGCGGAACGCGTAAATACTTTGTGCGTCGTCTCCAACCACGCACAGGTTTTCATAACGTGAAGCAAGTGCTTTCACAATGAGATATTGAGAATGATTCGTATCCTGGTACTCATCGACCAAAATATATTTGAACCGTTCCTGGTATTTTGCAAGAACTTCGGGAAATCTTGTCAGTACTTCATTGGTCCGAAGCAATAAATCATCAAAGTCCATTGCACCCGATTTGAAACATTTGTCTACATAAGCACGGTAAATATCTCCCATCCGGGGTTTCATTGCAGCGGTATCGGCTTCAATCAATTCTGGGTTGTTGTGGTAGGCACGAACTGTAATCAGGTTGTTTTTGAATTGAGAAATACGGTGGAGGACTTGTTTTGTCTTGTAAATTTCCTTGTCTAACTGTAAATCTTCAATCACTTTTTTCATCACGCTTTGTGTGTCTTGGGTGTCATAAATCGTAAAGTCGGAAGGATAACCCAGGCGGGGCGCTTCTACTCTGAGGATTCTTGCAAAAACCGAGTGAAAAGTCCCCATCCAAAGGCTTTTGGCTTCCGTGGAACCTACTACTTTTGAAATCCTGTCCTTCATTTCTCGTGCCGCTTTATTGGTAAAAGTCAGGGCGAGTATGTTGAAGGGGTCAACTCCTTTTTCGATTAAATGAGCAATCCGGTAAGTTAGAACACGGGTTTTCCCGGAACCAGCTCCGGCAATTACCATCAGCGGGCCTTCGGTATATTCGACAGCTTCGCGCTGTGGTTCGTTCAGTTCGTCTAAATAATTCATCATGGGTTACAAAGTTAGAATTTAGACTTAGAATTTGGACATCGGAATTGGAAATATTTAAGAAAGGCCATTATTTACTTTTCACGCTAAAATCCGTCTGGTAATATATAAGAGAATTGCCTAACCCAGGAATTTTTTCTTTCTTTTTGATGATTCCGCTGATGATGAATTTGTCTTTTCTGACTTCCTGCTTTATTTCATCATAACGTTTTCTGAATTTTTCCGAATCAAATTCAGCGATAGCATCCGGTATGACGTTGCTATTTTTTAAATTATAAGGATTTAAATTCAATTCAAATAAAGTTTCTTTCTGACTTTTTATTCGTTTGTAGCCATTTATGACATTTTTGATCCGCGGATAAGTCACTTCCGCCGCAATATCGGATTCATTATTTGTACAGATTATCGCCTGTCTTGTTCCATTGTCAATATGATTTAGCTCTATTACGGCCTGGGCTGTGGAGCCGCTGCCGGCAAAAAAGTCGAGAATTAGGGCATCCTTTTTCAGGCTGCCGATGTTGATGAGGTACTTGATCAAGTCAACGGGTTTTTTTCCGTTTCTGAATTCCACACCACCTTCATAACCAACATTGTTAAACGCATCTTCAAAATCAAGAAAATTGGCATAAGGATCTTCTTTTGTGTTTTTTTTACTCTGAGGTACTCCCTGAAAATAAAATCCGTTGGTATGGCTTTCAGAGGCACGTGTAAGAAAGTAGCGAAACCCGAATTGGTCATCACCCATTTTGGGAACTTTGTACAGATAGTTGAAAAGATGATTTCTTTCTTCCAAATATTTCATCTGAAAACGGCCGGAAGTATTTCCTTCTTTCAAGCTTCCTCTTATGTTGATTTTCTGGAGGTTATCTTTGGAAGGATCTGTTTTGATGATTTTATATTCATCGGGACGAAATACCTCAACTTCTTTATTACCCAAAGTAATTTTTTCCGGGTGATGAATTAGTTCTTCAATCTGATAAACATATTTTGCAACAGAAGAATTGTCCAGTAGGCGTTTGATGGTTTTGAAATCATCTGATTTGCGGTACATCAATATCTGTTCGGTCGTTTCATGAAAATCCCGGTCACCCTTCAAAATCCTGTCCTCATGTCTGACTTTGACCGTAAAGGTTGTTAAATAGTTAGATTCGAGAAAAATCTTGTCGCATAGTAGTTTCAGATAAGCATATTGTTCGTAATTAATAGAAATGAAAATAACCCCGTCGGACTTTAAAAGTTTATGAGCCAATTCCAGTCTTTTGCCCATAAATGAAAGCCAGTCACTGTGCTTTAGCGGGTTGTCTTTTGGGATCAGGGTTCTGTCGGGAAATTTTTTCAAAATCCGTTTATCTTTATACCTGAACTTTTCAGAACCTGTATTATAGGGCGGATCTATGTAAATTAAATCAATTTTTTCTTTGTGTGTTTGTTTCAAACAGGTAAGGGAATGGTAGTTTTCTCCTTCAATCAAAATATGGGTGGGCTTGCCGTCATTGTTCTTTATGGTTTTTTCCTTGACTTCTTTTAAAACAGGAATTTTGGATTGACATTCTTCCTCAAATATTTCAGGTACATCTAACCATGAAATTCCATATTCTTTGGATTTAATCTGTTTGTTCACAGATTTTAATTCTTTTTTTAATGATTTTATTTCCGCAATCAGCTCTTTTTTTGTCACCATTGAATTTGATTTATAACCCGATTAAATCATTTTTTAATTATCATTTGAAGGTTTAAAATTGAAAAATTCCGCAACTAATATAATAGATTTAATCATCCAATTTGAAGAAATTCCCTATCTAAAATCATTTTCAAACTTTATCTTTGTGGGATTAGAGTTACAATATGAATACATTCGGAAGAACTTACAGACTCACCACGTTTGGGGAAAGCCATGGAGAAGCCATAGGCGGAATCATTGACGGTTGCCCGTCCGGGATTGAACTCAATTTTGAACAAATCCAATACGAATTAGACAGAAGAAAGCCGGGTCAATCCAAAATTGTAACTCAGCGAAAAGAAAGCGATAGGGTGAAATTCCTTTCAGGAATTTTTGAAGGAAAAACAACAGGTGCTCCGATTGGATTTATTATTCCGAATGAAAATCAGAAATCAAAGGATTATTCGCATATAAAAGATGCATTTCGTCCTTCCCATGCCGATTTTACTTATCAGAAAAAATACGGAATCAGGGATTACAGAGGAGGGGGGCGGTCATCTGCACGTGAAACTGCCAATTGGGTGGTGTGCGGCGCGATTGCGAAACAGATTCTTGTCGATATGAAAATCAATGCTTATGTGTCATCTGTTGGTGATTTGTTTTTAGAAAAACCCTACCAGGAGCTTGATTTTTCCAAAACAGAATCCAACATCGTCCGCTGCCCGGATGAACAAGTGGCAGAGCAAATGATTGATAAGATTGGAGAAATACGGAAAGCCGGTGATACTATTGGTGGAACCATTACTTGCGTCATTCAAAATGTTCCCGTTGGATTGGGCGAACCGATTTTCGATAAGCTTCATGCCCGTTTAGGGCAGGCGATGCTCAGTATCAATGCGGTAAAAGGATTCGAATATGGAAGCGGATTTTGCGGTGCCAAAATGACCGGGTCGGAACACAATGATTTATTTAACGAAGACGGTACGACGAAGTCCAATTTGTCAGGTGGAATTCAGGGGGGTATTTCCAATGGGATGGACATTTATTTTCGTGTAGCATTCAAACCGGTTGCGACGATTATGCAGGAGCAGGAAACGATTAATTCAAAAGGTGAAATGGTGAAGATGCAAGGGAAAGGCAGACATGATCCTTGTGTGGTGCCACGCGCTGTGCCGATTGTGGAAGCGTTTGCTGCTATGGTTCTGCTGGATTTTGTATTGCTGGATAAATCCAGGAATTTTTAAAATTTATTTTGGAAGGCTGATCAAAGGAGAAGTTATATTTTCTACTTTTTCCAAAAAGATTTTACCCCTCAAAACACTTTGGATTGTTTTTGTTAAACTCTCTTCAAACGATTTTCTCAAATTGGACTGATGATATACCAAACTTACCTGGCGCGTAGGCGCAGGGTCTGTGAAATACCGAATGTTTTTTTTGTAATTTTCAGGTAAATCTTCGGCTTTCAAAGCGGGAAGCAAAGTAATTCCATAGCCCTCATTGGCCAGTTTTACAAGTGTGTCGAGACTGCCGCTATCTAAACTTACTGGTTGGGATTTTAATTTGGCGGGTTCACAAAGATTCAGCACATTGTTACGAAAACAGTGACCTTCTTTCAGCAATAGCAGATCGTCTACATTTAAATCTGCCGGCGTGATATATTTTTTTTTATGAAGCTGATGAAAAGGAGGGATGTAACCCACCATAGGTTCATAATAAAGCGGTTTTTCCACAATCTGCTCTTCTTGTAAAGGAGTGACAACAATGCCGAAATCGAGCATGCCATCTTGTAGGTGAGCCACAATTTCATCGGTCTGTAATTCTTTAATGACGAGGTTTGCTTTGGGATGGTTTTTTTGGAATGATTTGTAGAATAACGGGATGAGCGTAGGCAGTACAGTAGGAATAACACCAATACGGAATTGCCCTTCCAATTGGCCTTTTTCCTCATAGACCAATTGGCTCATTTTGCTCGCCTCCCTTAGAATTGTTTTTGCCTGTTCTACCACCTTTTCTCCTATTTGAGTTAACTTTATAGGATGGGAAGAACGATCAAAAATCTCAATTCCCAATTCTTTTTCAAATTTTTGAATCTGCATACTCAGAGTTGGCTGTGTAACAAAAGATTTTTCTGCTGCCAAAGTAAAATTTTTGTGTTCTGCAACCGCTAAAACGTATTCTAACTGAACAAGTGTCATGGATAGATATTTTTGATAAAGGTATTGATTTAATCAAAATTATCTATAAGATACGGTATGATTTTAGTTAGTTTATGACAAGGGATTAGCATTGTTTATTTGCTTTAAATACCCTATATTTAATCATAAATTCATCATGTAACTTAAAAAATATTCATATGAAACTATCGACCATCGGATTGGAAAAATCCACAACAAAAGAACTTTCAGAAGATTTAAATGTTTTGCTCGCAGATTTGCAGATTTATTACCAGAATTTGCGTGGTGTGCATTGGAATATCAAAGGAGAACAGTTCTTTCAGCTTCACCCGAAGTTTGAAGAATTGTATCTTGATGCACAGGAAAAAGTTGACTTGGTAGCAGAACGAATTCTGACTTTGGGTGCAACGCCTTTGCATACCTTTGAGGATTATATCGAGAAATCTTCGGTAAAAGTCGGCAAAAATGTTTCTGGTGCAGAAAAATCAGTGCAATTGGTTTTAGACTCCATTCAGGAATTATTGAAAATTGAACGCCAGATTTTGGATCGTTCAGCAGAGCTTGATGATGAAGGAACCAATTCCATGATGAGTGACTTTATTTCTTTTCAGGAAAAAACCGCGTGGATGCTCAAAGCGTTTCTGGGAGGAAAATAATAATTTATTGAGGTAAAATAAAAAGGACAGAAATTAATTTCTGCCCTTTTTTTATTGGTTTATTATAATTTCTTTTCTGCTACTATTGCAATGGCACCTAATTGACTATGGTATTTGTGAAAGATCCTGCGCATGTTCAATATTCGTTTTCTGGCGTCAGGATGGGTCAGGATATTCATACCGATTTTAATCGTCCGTAATAATCCTTCGTCGTCTATCATCCTTTTGGGTTCCAGTAAAGACATAGAGTTGGATTCTACTTTTTTGACTGTAAAACCTTCATTTTCCAAAAGAGCTGTCCATTCATTTTCAGTAAGTGGCCTTGCATTTACTTTTATGCTGAGCGCCAATTCTCTCTGAATTTCAGCTTTTGAATTTTCATCTGTGGAATTGGCCAGACTAAGCTCGTGAATTCCATATAAGCCGCCGGGTTTTAAAACCCTGTATGCTTCTTTTATGATTTCAGATTTCCTGTGATCTGCCTGCATGGTCAGCATGGCTTCACCGTAAACAATATCGGCAGATTTTTCAATTAATCCGGAATCTGCGGCATTCCCTATCACGATTTTCTGATTGGCTGCATTTAGTTTTTTTTGAAGTAGATGTGCCGCATTTTCGTCCAATTCCACCCCTGTGTAAGATTTTGGTTTTTTTTCTGCCACAAGAGAAGCGGTATAACCTAGCCCGGGTGCAAACTCCACTACTTCAGAATTGGAGTTGATGTTAAGTCCGTCAATTAATTTTTGAGTCAATTCTTTTCCGCCCGGGCGCAATACTTTTTTGCCCATTTTGGCAAGTATCCAATGTCCTTGCGCTTTTTGTATATCGGTTGTTTGCATGATAAATTAATTAAAAAAATGATTCATATAAATCCTGCTTCCAGTACATAATCAGATAAAAAATACCGAACCCCACAAATAGTATGACCAACGCCCAGACCCATGAAGGAATCGCCTTGGGTGTTTCGGAACCCGTAATGACAAAAACATCCTTTCGTTCGCTTCCGTAAGCGTTGATGGTGATGGGAATCTGGGTATCCACTACTTCATTGTCTTTTAGTCCCAGCACTGAAATGGCTGGACCATTCCGAACTTCAAAAGGAATGATTTTAACTCCTTCGGCACCATCTGTAGAAGTAACCACAATTTTGAGTTTGTGCATTCCATCCGGAATTTTTGTAGTATCAAAAATAAATTTGACGGGAGACTCGAATTCGGCAAAAGGTGTGGGATCCTCATCCAGAAATATCCGTATGGTTTTTTCCGTTTCTTCCATGGTTTATGGTTTTTGTTCTACAACAATATTTTTGATATGACCCGGATCTTTTTCTCCGGGTTTGATCAGAAATTTTAAACTCAATATTAGCGTAATACTGACTATCACAAGGGCAACCGAAATTATGACGTAATCCCAATTGCCTTGCGGCCCTGTTCCGTGCGTTATGTTTTTCAGTACTTTCGGCTGATTTGCCTGGCATACTTCGCAGGCAATTGCCTGTGAAAATGTAAGGATGCTGATGAGTAAGCTGAAAATGATTTTTGATTTCATAATAAAAAATTAAGGAGTTGTTGACATGACTGAATCACGTATGGCTTTTACATCGGCTTCTGTTATCTGGGAAGCATTATTACCCCAGCTGCTGCGTTCGTGGTTGACGATGGCCGCAATATCTTTGTCAGATAATTGATCGGCAAAGCTAGGCATAGTGGCGAATTCTTCTCTCGCATCATATCCTTTCAATATTATTTGAACCATAATCGAATAATCTTTATTGTTCACAATCGGGCTCCCCGCTAATGGTGGGAATGCACCGGGCAAGCCTTTTCCATCTGACTGGTGGCAGGCCGAACAAGTTTTCATGAAAAGTGCTTCGCCATCTGGTAAATCAGAAGCTCCCTCAGAAGAAGTTTGGGTTTCTTTCTTTTTGGCAGGGATAAATGCCACTGTTGTTTCATCGGGCAAATCAGGCTGCTTGAGCGAAGTCAGGTAATCGACAAGATTCAATGCTTTTTTTGTGGCAATCACTTTATTCCTTTTGTTCTTCAGATATTGAACCGGTACATTGAGCACTACATCATATTTCGTAACGTTCAGGCTGTCTTTTTCCTCAAATAACCAACGGTAAGCGGGCATGACGGATTCCTTCACCACCAATCTGGGGTTGTAAAGATGGAGCAAATGCCATTCCGGCGCGGATTGGCGTACGCCAATATTCGTCAAATCGGGGCCGGTTCGTTCGCTTCCTAACAGGGAAGGAGACTGCCGCCAGAAATCCAGCCTTTTTTTGCTGTAATAATAATCAGAAGGGATAGAGGGGCGAGCTCCCCAGGTCTTGTCCATTTCTATGCTCCGCACTTGTTGTGTATGGCAGGCCATACAGTTTTCCGAAACATAAGTGTCAAGTCCATTTCTCTGTTCTTCAGTCAGGTCAGGCTGTCCCGGCAGAGGCTTTACTCCCTGCATCTGTGTTGCGGGGATGAGTGCGATAAACGTACTGAGTATAAGATAGCCCCAGAAAGACAGAAGAACCAAGTTTTTGTGATTTTTACTTAAATTCAACATGGGATGAACTTTAAATAGTTATAATTGTTTTTTTTGTTACTGATTTATCCTCTTTCACCATGATATAAAAATTATAAGCGAAAACTAAATGAGATACAAACATCATGGTTCCGCCAACGGCACGCCAAACCCAATATTCCCTCATCAGGACAACAGACTCTATAAAAGGGTTTCCTTCTATCCAGCTGAGCCCTTTCAAGGTTCCGCCGGCCATAAGTGAAATCATATAGGCAAAAAGCCCGACAAAGGCAAGCCAAAAGTGCGCTCCTACAAATACCTGCTTAGGTTCCTTTCCGGTAATCTTGGGGAGAATAGCATAAATGGCGCCCCAAAGTAAGAAACAGATAATTCCGTACATGGTCATGTGCGAGTGTGCTACATTGAAATCCGTAAAGTGCCAAACGTAATTGGTAAACCGGAATGCCTGAAAGCTTCCTTGTGAAGAACCGACAAAATAGAAAATGACACCCACCAGGAAAAATGGCAGTACATAGCTTTTGGAAATATGGTTCCAGCTTCCTCTCATAGTCATCAAAAAATTGGTTGTTCCCGCGATAACCGGGATAAACATCCCCATGCTAAATACAATGGCAACGGTTTGTAGCCACCATGGCAGCGGGCTGAATACGAAGTGATGGGTTCCGATGAGGCTGTAAAACAACATCTGTGTCCAGAAAGCCAACACACCCAATGAATAGGAATAAATAGGCTTATTCAACGAAGAAGGAAGATAATAATAAGTCAGCCCCAAAGTAAATGTCATGAACCACATCCCGACGCCTTGGTGCATATAGTAGCCCTGAATTACGGTTTCACCCAACCCATTTTGGTAATTAGGCAAATAACCGATTGTTACCAATATAATCGTCCAGATCAATGCGGCCAGAATGTACCAGTTGGAAATATAAATTTCGGAAATTTTTCTGGTCGCCACGGTTTTGTAAAAATTAAAAAGTGTAAGAACAAGCCCCGAAGCGAACAATAAAAATACAGGCCAAATGTATTCCCGGTACTCCCCACCTCCGTTGTTGATTCCTGACATCAGGCAAATATTACCCAAAATGATACTTGAATTAATTAATAACCAGGAAATTATAGAAAGTTGTTTGCTGTAAATATTTGTATTGGAAGTTCTCGCGATGACGTAATGCCCTAAACCAATCATAGCCAGAGAAGCCCACCCCCAAAAAACAGTATTTGTATGAACAGGCCGCAGCCTTCCGAATGAAAGCCAGGAAACATGATCCAGTTCCGGCCAAATGAATTTCATTCCCAAATATTCTCCGATGAAAGTTCCAAATACCAACCAGAAAATAGATGCCCCTAAATAATAAATGACAATTTTTTTCAGAGAAGGGGAGATTTCAATTTGGATGGTCGAACTTACTTTCTCGTCAAACAGAGGGTTTTCAGGATGATGAGTTACTTTTTGTATGAGCCCTTTGTCATCAAAAGCTTTTTCGTTTCCCGATAGTTTCTTTTCCGGCAACCGATAGGTGAGCGCTGCTTTTCTTTTCTCAAGAATTTCATCAATTTCAGAATCAGTTAGGCCAATTAATTCCTCGTCAAAAGCTTTATTTCTTTTCCTGATTTGCTTTTTCTTCATGGATTCTGCATAAGCAGAAATTTTAACCGACATAATGATGACCGCGACAGATGCTACGATCAACACCAAAATAAGTGTTCCGATGATCCCCGGGCTTGTTTCCCAATCGCTGGTGTCCATCGCCTGGTTTTGGGCAGTGGAAATGACAGGTAAAAAAACAAGGAGCATGAATGTGATTAAATGTTTCATTTTATTTAGATGAGAATATCCGTTTTGAATTAACGATGTAAAGTTAGGAATTATCTACCTATTTAAGACAAATTTGTCCGAAATTATTTTATAGATATTTTTGATTGATAAAAGATTAATTATCAATAAATTAAATCTGGATTGATGTCCAATATATTTTCTTTTTTGTATTTTCCCACGAATTCATCGGTGAAATATTCGCTGCCCATTAATTTATTGGATTGAAGAATTTTTTTGATGTCTAATTTTTTGTATTCATCCAACATTCTTATGGAAAGCGGTCGATAGGAGAAATGCCAGGGTTCGTAAGCGAAACCTTTTCTGTCTTTTGTATTGGTATAAACTAAGTAAAAGCCAAATTTTTCAGAATTTTGATCCAGCCATAATTTAAATTTATGCATACGCCCACCTTCGTTGAAATGGGTTTCGCTCAAAGGGTTGGACGGAATCCCTTTTGTACTGTCTATAATATCCAGGTCAGTTCCCCAATGATGGCGCGAAGTACCGGGAATCGTACTGTATTGGATGATTTTTTCAATCGTTTTTTCGTGTGACAGTCCTTGTTTTCTGTAACTTTTATACTTTCTTTCCCATATACTATTTTGGTGCGTATAGCTTCTGTAGCTTGAGATAACATGAATGTTGAATCCATTTCCTTTAGCCGACTTCTTCATCAAGTTGAATTGAAGTCTCGCTTCTTCTCTCAATTTAAAACCTTCACCATACAAAGCCGGACTTCCTTTCCCGATGAGTTCGTCTTCGGGAAATTCATTAAAAAAATCCAAATTTAATTTTGGACTGATAATAATTAATCCGCCAAAAAGAGCCGATTTTTTGATGAAACTACGTCTGTGCATTAGGTAAAAGAAATTTGGTATTTGTCTTCCATGAATTTGAAAAACATGTACAATTTATATTCAAAATCCAATCCGTAATAAGTTTGGGAATCGTAATCAATAGGCATTTCGTAGATTTCCGGATTCCCGGCTACGACACGGCTGTTCCAGATAGAAACGTATTGCCGGTTTTTGTTTTCTAAATAACTCAATGAGAAAGATTCGGTTGAAGGTTGCATCGCTAGAAAAGATTCATAGCCTAAATCCAGAACGGTGAGGTCGTATTCAACTTTTTTAGCTTCTAATTCCTCCTGATATTTTTTTGTCTGGATAATGATCACCCCGTTTCTTCCTCTGCTTCCATAAAGTGCTGTTGCGGAAGCATCTTTTAAGATAGTTATATTAGCGATTTCATCAGGATTGATTTCATCTTGAGAATAATTAATTTCTTGTGGGACACCATCGACCACATATAAAGGTTTTCCATTTCGCGAATCCATGGAAGGTAAGCCACATCGAATATAAATGGGTTGAGATGAAGAATTAATATTTTTTAATCCTGGAATTTTTCCGATTAATTGTTCGGTTAGATTTAATGAATCTTTTTTTAATTCCACAGAATCATTCTGCGCCCAACTAACAAGAGGCAATACCAAAAGCAAGGAAATCCAGTTTTTCATAAAAAGTGAATTGATTTTTTAAAGATAAGAAAAATTTGTTCCGAACAAACCTTGTCAAGGTTAATCTTCAGCACGAATATAACCTTAACAAGGTTCATAATTAACTATTTCTCCGCAACCAACTCGCCAATCCTCACGATGACTTCTACCGCTTTTTCCATAGATTCCAGCGGAACGTATTCGTACGGCCCATGGAAATTATGTCCACCGGCAAAGATGTTGGGACAAGGCAATCCCATAAAGCTCAAACGAGAACCATCGGTTCCGCCGCGGATTGGTTTGATGTTGGGCGTAACACCCACATCTTTCAACGCCTGTTCGGCAATTTCAACCGACTGGAACTTTTCTTTGACCTTTTCAATCATATTGTAATACTGGTCTTTCATGTCCAGCTCAACTTTATCTTCACCGTATTCCGATTTCATTTCGTTCACAATTTCCTGTACCAAAGCTTTTCTGGCTTCAAATTGTGTCATGTCGTGGTCACGGATGATGTACTGGATTTCCGCTTCAGAAACATTTCCCTCGAATTTTGTCAGGTGGAAGAACCCTTCACGGCCTTCGGTCAATTCAGGAACTTCATCCTGTGGTAATTGCGCCGCGAATTCCCTGGCAAGCGTAACCGCATTGACAAGCGCATTTTTGGCATAACCGGGATGAACACTTTTTCCGTGGAATTTAATGTGCGCATAAGCCGCGTTGAAATTTTCATATTCCAATTCCCCGATTTCCGAGCCGTCCATTGTATAAGCCCATTCGGCACCGAATTTTTTCACATCAAAGAAGTCCGCGCCGCGACCGACTTCTTCGTCCGGTGTAAAACCGACTGCAATTCTTCCGTGTTTGATTTCAGGATGCGCAATGAGGTATTCCATTGCGGTTACGATTTCGGCTACGCCCGCCTTGTCATCGGCACCCAAAAGAGTAGTTCCGTCGGTTGTGATGATGGTTTGACCTTTGTATTGTTTCAATTCGGGAAATTCATCCGGGCTTAATTTCATTTTCAAAGATTCATTCAACAAAATCTCTCCTCCGTCATAATTCTCTATGATCTGCGGTTTTACATTTTCTCCCGAATAATCAGGCGATGTATCAAAATGCGATACAAATCCAATTGTTGGAACTTGTTTGTCCAGATTTGATGGTAAAAATCCCATTACATAGGCATTGTCATCAATCGAAACATCTTCCAGCCCAAGCGATTTCAGTTCTTCAAACAGGTATTTGGCAATATCCCATTGTCTTTCTGAACTAGGAAATTCATCCACAAACGGAATGCTTTCCGAATAAAAACTTACATATTTTAAAAAACGATTTTTGAGTTTGTCACTCCACAATTTGTCCATCTTCTTTAAATTTTTTGGTAAAAGTAGGAAAATATCTATCTTTCAGCCTGCAAAAGCAAACAAAAAATGAACGAGAAAATCAAGATAATTGATTGTCCGAGGGATGCCATGCAGGGAATCCACGATTTTATCTCCATCGAAGATAAAATTGACCATTTAACTAAATTATTGAAAGTCGGATTTGATACAATTGACTGTGGGAGTTTTGTTTCGCCCAAAATCATTCCACAAATGGCAGATACCGGTGAGGTGCTGACTGCGGTGAAAGAGATCAAACATAACACAAGGCTGTCGGTGATTATCGCCAGTGAGGGAGGAGCGGAAAGAGCTTTGAAACATGAAAATGTAGATTTGCTGGGTTTTCCTTTTTCTATTTCAGAACAATTTCAACATGACAATACGCACAAAAGCAGAGAAGAAGCATTTGGGAGTATTCGAAACATTCAAAAAATGTTGGACGGTTCAGGCAAAGAATTATTGGTTTACTTTTCGATGGCATTTGGAAATCCGTATGGAGAAGAGTGGCATGTTGATTTAGTAAAAGAATGGGCGGAACGTTTTGCCGATTTGGGAGTTAAGAGAATCAATTTGTCAGATACGACCTCGGTAGCCGATCCCAAAGATGTAGAAGGATTATTCCAAACCCTGATTCCGAAATACCCGGAAATCGAATTTGGGGCTCATTTTCATTCGGAGTATAATAACTGGTTCCCGAAAGTAGATGCGGCTTATAGAAGTGGCTGTAGGAGGTTTGACGGGGCGATCAAAGGCTATGGCGGCTGTCCGATGGCCAAAAGTGATTTGGTTGGCAATACCCCGACGGAAAAGCTCATCAGCTATGCCGAAAGCGTAAATGCCGTACATGGTTTGGATTTACTGGCATTTGAATCAGCCTATAATTCGGCAATGAAAGTGATGGGATAATGAAATTGAGATTCTTCCGTTAAATCAAAAAGAGATTAATGAAAAAGATAATTATTTATGGAATCGCCGGTATGGGTTTAATTGGCTGTAAAGGGAAGCTTGATTTTTCCAAAAAGAAAGCGGATGATGAAAAAATCGTAGTTAGCTATGGTCAGCACTTTTTGACAGACCGTGACATAAAGCTGATTCTACCACAAGATGTTTCCAAAGAAGACAGCGCCAAACTGGTCAATACCTATATTGAAGAATGGGTGAAAAAGAAAGCGATTGTGGACAAAGCCGAAGAAAATATAGATGAACTGACGCTCAAGGAAATTGATAACAAAATGGTAGAGTATCGCCAGGATTTGTTGATTAATTCATATAATAACTATTTGATTGACAAGAATATAAAAGATTCCGTCTCAGATTCAGATATCAGGGAGTATTTTATTAAAAACAAAGAAAGCTTTCCATTAAGCAAAGACATTGTGAGATACAGGGCAGTGACAATCAAAAAAGAAGATGCCGCAAAAGCCGAAAAATTATTTTATTCGGGAAAAGATGAAGATTTTGATGAATTAATGAAAATCGTCCTGACATCCGGAACTCCTTTTCATGACAAAGACAGCACTTGGTATTCGGTAGATGTGCTTTCCGGGCAAATTCCGCAATTAAACGAATCGGATTATCTTAGTCAACTCCTTAACCGCAGAAGAGTAAAAGTCGCTAATGATTCATTGGTTACATTTGTAAAAATTCTTAGTTTAAAGCAAAAAGGAAACGAAGCACCCTATGAATTTGTTAAACCTACCATAAAAAATCTTTTACTAAACAAAAGAAAGTTAAATTTGCTCAGCGATTTGCAAAATCAACTTTATAAACAAGCCATCAACAATAACGAAATTAAAATCAATGAGAATTAATCATTATGCTTTAGCGCTGTTCTTTTCAGCATTTTCTATTACCATTTTGGCTCAGCCTTCGCCAGATGATTCACAAAATCAATTAAAGCTGGACGGAGTAGCAGCAGTTGTCGGAGATGAGGTTATCCTCGATTCCGATATAGAAAGAGATTATATACAGGCACAGGCGCAAGGAGTTCAGGTAGAAAATAAATGCGAGTTTCTTGAAAATATTTTGGTGGAAAAACTGCTTTTAACGAGAGCAAAAGAAGATACCTTAATTAATATTACCAATGACCAGGTTGACAGACAGGTAGACGGCACCATTCAGCGTTTTCTGACACAAGGATCTGAGCAGGAAATTCTGAATTATTTTGGTTATACCACCATGCCCGAATTCAAACAGGAATTACGCGGAATCATGCGTGACCAGGCTTATGCACAACAAAAGCAGGAGCTGATTACAAAAGGAACAGATGCAACGCCCGAAGAAGTTCGTGAGTTTTATGAAAAATACAAAAGCGAACTTCCCGATATTCCGGAGGAGGTAGGGTTGAGCCAGATTGTGGTTTATCCGGAAATATTTCCTGAAAATGAACAAAAAGTCATAGACCAATTAAACCAGTATAAAAAAGAAATAGAAGAAGGCGCAAGTTTTGCTACCAAGGCCATTTTGTATTCTCAGGATCCAGGATCGGCTTCCAACGGAGGTTTGATTACCAATGTAAAAAGAGGGCAGATGGTACCGGAATTTGACGCGGTTGTCTTTAATTTGGAAGAAGGACAGATTTCTGAACCTTTTAAAACAGACTTTGGCTACCATATTGCACAGCTTGAAAAAAGAAAAGGGCAGGAGCTGGATGTGAGACATATTTTAATCCAGTTAAATCCGACACCCGAAGAAATCTCGGTGACCAAACAAAAAATGGATTCTATTGTGATGCAGATTTCAAAAGGAGAAATGACCTTTAAAGAAGCTGCTGTAAAATATTCAGAAGACAAATACACAAAATACAACGGTGGACGAATGATGGATCAGCAAACAATGGAAGATCGTTTGGAACGCTCAAAACTGCCTGCCAAAACTTTGACCGCCATAGCTTCATTGCAGGACGGAGATGTTTCTAATACGTTTGAAGATGAATTTAGTAACCGGCCGGTGCTACGGATTGTAAAGTTAAACGAAACAGTTCCCGCTCATCAAATCAATTATGAAACAGATTATTCAAGATTGAAGAATATGACCATCAATACCAAGAAACAAGAGACTTTGATGAATTGGGTAGGTGAGCAGATACCGGATACTTTTGTGAAAGTAAATGACGAACACAAAGACTGCGAATTCAAACTTAACTGGAGAAAAACAGAATAGCGAATCAGATAAATTGATAGAGAAAACGTGTCTTTTTACAAGGACACGTTTTTTTATTTGAAGTGAATTGATTGAAACTAAATTTCTTTTCTGGAATTAATTACCAAAAAAGCTATCTACAAATTCAAATTTGTCAAACGGCTGTAAATCGTTCATGCCTTCACCCACCCCGATGTATTTTACCGGAATCTGAAACTGATCTGAAATCCCGATGACCACGCCGCCTTTGGCGGTTCCGTCCAATTTGGTAACGGCCAAAGCTGAAACTTCCGTAGCCTGTGTAAATTGTTTAGCTTGTTCAAAAGCGTTCTGACCGGTGGAGCCGTCGAGAACAAGGAGAACTTCGTGTGGTGCATTCGGATAAACTTTCTGCATCACGCGTTTGATTTTAGAAAGCTCATTCATCAAATTGATTTTATTATGCAAACGCCCGGCAGTGTCAATCAAAACCACATCGGCATTTTGCGCTTTCGCGGATTGCAGCGTGTCAAATGCAACCGAAGCAGGATCGGAACCCATTGCCTGCTTTACAATAGGAACACCTACTCTCTCTGACCAAATGACCAGCTGGTCAACTGCAGCGGCACGGAAAGTATCGGCCGCGCCCAAAATGACTTTCTTCCCGTTTTGTTTGAACTGATTCGCCAGCTTTCCGATGGTAGTCGTTTTCCCAACCCCATTTACGCCCACAACCATAATGACGTAAGGTTCTTCTTGTTGTGGTATTTCATAACCTTTTGTTTCGTTGGAATTATTTTCGGAAAGAAGCCCGGCAATTTCTTCGCGAAGTATGAGGTTCAGCTCATTGGTATTAACATATTTATCCCGGGCAACGCGTTCCTCAATTCTTTTAATGATTTTCAAGGTTGTTTCTACCCCCACGTCAGAAGTGATGAGAACCTCTTCCAGATTATCCAAAACATCATCATCCACTTTGGATTTCCCGGCAACAGAACGGCTGAGTTTGTCAAAAAAGGATTGTTTGGATTTTTCTAATCCTTCATCCAGTTTTTCTTTGCTTTCTTTTCCCAGTATTTTTTTGAACCAACTCACTTTCGAAAATTTAAGTACAAAAATAAGCTATTTTAACGGTTTGGTTAAGTGAAAAAGCCAGGATTCGTTGGGAACACCAAATTTTTCTCTTTCCATATTATTAAAATAATCCATTGAACAAACTTTTTTTACTGTAAAGCCGGCATTTTCCAGGCGTTTGCTGATATCGGTTCCATAATATCGTACATGATCCCACTGCCCGAAATGTTTTTTACGTTCTTTGGGAGATGTGATGCTATAATCTTCATAGGTTGGAACATGATTGGGTAAAATAGGGACACTGACGATTGCATTTCCACCATATTTCAAAGATTTGTATAAATTTTGAATCGCGGTTTTATCGTCTGTAATATGTTCCAGAACATGGTTGCATATGATAAAATCATATTGTTCAGCTGCTAAATTGTCATTTAATAAATCAAAATCTTTCGTCAGGGATTGGTAATCGTAACCCGGTTCAAATTTATCAACCGGAAAATAGTTGATATTTTTCCTGTTTTTCAATCTTTCATAAAAACAGTATTCTGGAGAAATGTGCAATAAATTGATTTTGTTTTGGCTAAATAAATTTGTTTTCGACTTAAGGTAATGCCATATAAACCGGTGTCTTTCTCTTGCTCCTAAACCCAAGGAAAGTAAAAGGTTGCCGTCTTTTATGAAAGTTCGGTAATTTTTGTTATTTACGGGACAATGATAATGCTTTTTAAATCTAAATTCTGAAATACTTTGAATACCATATAAAAATGCACGTCTCAATTTCCTCAAAAAAAACCGAAAACTTTTAGGTGTGTGTTTTTTGAAAATGAAAACAACCTGATTCATTGAGCCAAATATAAAAAAGCCCACTCAACAGTGGGCTTTAAAACCTTTAAAATTTATAATACAATTTCTTACACAGAAATTAAATTTTATTTGAAAAAGTCATTTACTTCATCAGCATTTACTACTTTTTCATCAAAAAAGTAAGCACCGGTTTTAGGTGATTTTACCATTTTGATCACTTTTGTCATTTTTTTAGACGCCCCGGTCTGTAGGGTTGCTACTGTTTTCTTTGCCATGGTTCGCTAATTTATTTGATTTCTTTATGAACAGTATATTTTTTCAAAACAGGATTGAATTTTTTCAATTCAATTCTGTCCGGTGTGTTCTTTTTATTTTTGGTCGTAATGTAACGAGACATTCCCGGCATACCGCTTTCTTTGTGTTCGGTACATTCCAAAATTACCTGTACTCTGTTTCCTTTCTTTGCCATGATGAAAGTAATTAATCGATTAATCCGTTTTTACGTGCGCGTTTAACTGCTTCTTCCACACCTAGTTTGTTGATGGTTTTCAACCCATTGGCAGATACTTTCAACGTAATCCATTCGTTGGTTTCTGGCATGAAAAATTTCTTTTTAAACAAATTCACTTCAAACGTGCGTTTTGTTTTATTGTTTGCATGAGAAACATTATTTCCCACCATTCTCTTCTTTCCGGTGATTTGACAAATTTTCGACATTTGTTCCTGATTTTTTTCGGACTGCAAAGATAGGAATTTATATTTCAGAAAAACAATAATTGCAGCATTAATTTTTTATATTTTTTAGTTTACCCGTAAAAGGTAATTGAAAAATCCGATCTATTTTTATAATAAACCGGATTTATAATTGAAGATTTTTGTTTTAATTTTTAATAATCAATTTTTTAGAATTGGTTTTCCCCTCTGTTGTAACATTTATAATGTAGATGCCTGAAGCTAATTTCAAGCTTACCGAAATGTCTTTGGAATTGTAGGAGTTTGTGAAAACCTTTTTACCACTCATATCATAAACAGAAATTACAGAATTTGTATTTTTAGTTAGTGAAATATTGAAATTCCCATTGGAAATAGTAGGGTATACTGCAAAGTTATTCTGAATATTCATATCATTTAACCCTAAAAGACTAACCAACTCATCAGGAAAGGCGTCTTCAAATGTGCTCATGTTCTGAATTGGCCAAATGTCTGCTACCGCTAATGTGTTGTCGGGTGCAATGATACAATAAGTAGGATAAGCGTTAATTCCAAATTGAGAAGCCACGGCTGGCCCATTTCCTTCAGTTCCTGCTGCGGGAGGTGTAGCAAAACCTCCACTAAATAAAGTTTCAAATTCTTCAATTGTTGGATTGTCATCAATATAAGAAATTGACATCATATAGGTGTGTTCTTGATTTTCACCGTATGTTTCGTATAATTGATAAAAATACTGGCTGGTTGCCTGGCAAGGTCCGCAGTTTCGGAAAAAGAAATCCAAAAAGACATATTTTCCGGTTGCCGTAATATCGTAAAGTGTATGTTCTACACCTTCTGTGTCAATTACTGTAAAATTGTCAACAACATCACCTACCTGATAAGTGTTGACTTGTGCATTTAGATTTGAGTAGCTAATACAAATTAGCAACAGAAGTAATAATTTTCTCATATTAAAATAATTTTGTGTGTTAAAACTTTGCTAAAGTTAGTAAAGTTTTTGATTATTTGGGAGTTATATAAAAAAATTATTTTTTAATTCTTCTTAAAATAGCCATAGAAATAGTATAGCCTAAAAGAATTCCACTTAGTAATAATCCGATTTTCGCCAAATAATCACCATGTTTTGAGTAAAAAGTAATTTCATTGTTGAGCTTGGCGGTTCCTTTCAAAGTACCTTGTTTTTCATAGCCGAGCGAAGAAATAATATCACCCCGTTGATTAACAAAAGCCGAAACCCCGGAGTTTGCCGAACGGACTATATCCCGACGGTTTTCTATTGCTCTCAGGTTACCGAATTGTAATAATTCCCTGTGCCCGTCGGTATTTCCCCACCAAGAATCATTGGTCATGATGAACAGTACGTTCGCGCCCTTTTTAATATAACCGGTGGTGAATTCACCATAAATGGATTCATAACAAATCATGGGCCCAATGACAGCATCGTTAAACGAATTCCTGAAAACCGATCGTTCTTTTTGTGTCAAATGTGTTCTTATGGTTCCGCCGAAATTCAGCATAATGTTGCCCAAAACAGGTTTCAGGTATTTCATATAAGGAAAATGTTCTACGCCTACAACCAGCTTGGATTTATGATAATATTGTATGCTGTCTTTTGGGTTCAGTTGGATGGCCGAATTGGTTACGTCCACCCACATATCTGAATTCCCGAATTGGGAAGCGGTTGCTGAAGCAAGTTTTTGATACGGATAATACCGCATCATTTCCGTTCCCGAAACAAAGCTCATTTTTGGGTATCTTTTGAAATTGTTTTTGAAAGTTTGAACCAAGAAATCCGAATCCAGTTTGTCAATGTTCAAACCGGGCGCGTTTCCGGGAAACGCTGTTTCGGGGGCTACAACAAAATCAACTTCGGGGGTTATGTTTTGATGAGTGGATTGGATCAATTCATTGACAATCTGGAAAGAATCCTTGCTGTATTTTTCTGTATAAGGATTTAATTCCGGTTGTAAAATCAGCGCGGTGATTTCTTCTCCTTTTTCTTCATATGAATTGTAAATCCAATAAGAAATCCCGATTGGGATTCCAATCCATAACAAAGTATAAAGAATTAGTTTGTGTAAATATTTTTTCTCTTTTAAATTCAGATAAGCATAAAGGAAATAAAAAACAATAATGTTTCCTGTTATAACCCACAAAGTTCCGCCAAAGGTTCCGGTAAATTCATACCATTGAATCCACTGATGGAAATTGGCGAATCCGTTTCCGAGATTGAACCAGGGCCAGGTCATTTCCCAATTGAGATGAAATTTTTCAAAGCTCATCCAAATAGCGGGAAGAAAAACCAAACCGTAACCATTTCCTGCTTTTGATTTTACCCAATGATATATTTGAAAAACAAAGCTCATTAACAAAGCATTGGCCAGAACAGGAAATAAATAAGAAATCCATGAATTTCGCAAACCGCCGTCTGCAGTGAATTCCTGTGCGTAGTGAAGCCACCAGATGCCGATGGCATTCCAAATAAAAAATGCCAGGTAAGCCAGCCCGAAAATCTTCAGTCCCTTTCTTTTTATATCTTGCATTTGTGAAATTTTGTTTTCGGCAAACATCAAAGGCACAAAGCCGAAAAACAATAAAATAGGAAAACCTTGGGTCGGCCAGCCGAAAGCAAGCAGCAATCCGGAAAGGATGGCATAAATAACGTATCTCAACATAAACGCAAAGTTAATGGAAATCAGAATGAAAAGATATGATTTTTATGTTAGCTGACATTTTTCATAATCCGGGTAATCATTAAAATTTTGGAAACTATAAAAATGTTGTACCTTTGCGCCGGGCAAGTCCTACACAACCAGCTCCTGGTCAATCCCCCAGGGTGGGAACACAGCAAGGGTATCCGGTTGTAGCGGTGTGATGTAGTAAGCTTGCCTTTTTTCTTTCCTTCAAAACTTTCTTGTTTTAGTTTCAATTTAAACGGTTCAACTGAATAATTTGTTGTAATTTTGCACCCATTGAATTTTAATGCTCAATGGAACCAAATTCACCCAAATACATATTTGTTACCGGAGGTGTAACATCATCGCTCGGTAAAGGAATTGTCGCTTCATCCCTCGGTATGCTTTTGCAGGCGAGAGGCTATTCTGTTACGATTCAGAAATTAGACCCTTACCTGAATGTTGACCCGGGAACTTTAAACCCCTATGAACATGGTGAATGTTATGTAACAGAAGATGGTGCCGAAACCGATTTGGATCTGGGGCATTATGAAAGATTTTTGAACCGTGCGACTTCTCAGGCAAACAATGTGACAACCGGAAGAATTTACCAAACAGTTATTGAAAAGGAAAGGAGAGGGGATTATTTGGGAAAAACGGTTCAGATTATTCCCCATATCACAAACGAAATCAAAAGGAGGATTAAGCTTCTGGGCAGCAGCGGGAAATATGACATTATCATTACCGAAATAGGCGGTACTGTGGGAGACATAGAATCATTGCCTTATATAGAAAGCGTTCGTCAGCTCACCTGGGAATTGGGAGAGAAAAATTCAATGGTTATTCATTTGACATTGGTTCCTTATCTGGCAGCCAGTGGTGAATTGAAAACCAAACCCACACAACACTCTGTCCGTCAGTTAATGGAAAGTGGAATCCGTGCCGATGTTCTGGTTACCAGAACCGAACACCACTTGCCAAAAGATGTAAGGGAAAAACTGGCACTGTTCTGCAACGTAAAAAAAGGAAACGTAATCGAGAGTGTTGATGCTAAATCGATTTATGATGTTCCACTGATGCTTCATGACCAGAAATTTGATGAAGTCGTTCTCCAAACCTTGAATTTGTCAACAGACAAAGAACCCGAACTTGAAGGTTGGAAAAATTTCCTTGACAAACATAAAAACCCTTCCAACAGAATAGAAATCGCTTTGATTGGAAAATACACTTCACTTCAAGATTCTTATAAATCAATTGCAGAAGCGCTGACCCATGCCGGAGCAGCGACTGACACCGGTGTGAAAATCAGATGGATTTATTCAGGTGATTTGACCGAAGAAAACATAGGCGACAAATTAAAAGGAATCGACGGGATTTTGATTGCTCCCGGATTTGGCGACCGTGGCATAGAAGGGAAAGTCATCGCAGCAAATTACGCAAGAAGAAACAATATCCCGACCTTCGGAATTTGTCTCGGAATGCAGATTATGGTCATTGAATTCGCAAGAAATGTTTTAGGGTACAATGAAGCTGATACAACAGAAATCAACAGCCAGACCGTTCACCCGGTAATCAATTTGATGGAAGGACAAAAAAATGTCACCCACAAAGGCGGAACCATGCGCTTGGGAAACTGGAAATGTAAAATAGAAAAGAATTCCAAAATATATGAAATTTACGGTGAAGAATTAATCCAGGAACGCCACCGTCACCGTTACGAATTCAATAATGAATATCTTGAAGATTTCGAAAACGCGCATTTCCTTCCCGTGGGAAAAAACCCGGACACAGGATTGGTGGAAATCTTAGAATACGAAAACTTACCTTTTTATATAGGCGTGCAGTTTCATCCTGAGTACCGCAGTACGGTTGCCAATCCGCACCCGTTATTTGTAAAATTCATCGAAGCCGCTTATATGCAAAAACAAAACGAACTGATTCATGCAACAGGAAAGAAAATTTGACAAAAACACCATCATTGGTTTTGCCTTGATGGCGATCCTTTTTATTACTTATTTTTATATCAATCAGCCTTCAAAAGAAGAATTAAAAGAGATTGAAAAACAAGAACAGTTAGCGCAGCAAAAATTAGACAAACAAAAAGATAGTTTGGCGCTGGTTCAAAAGCAGGAATTGGTACAACCTCAAAACGATTCGATTGCCAAAACCATTGAAGCCCAAGATGCTACTGCCGAAAATGCTAAATTTAAAGTAACATTTTCAGGAAAAGGGGGGCATATTTCCGAATTGTTGCTAAAGAATTATTCCGCATTTGATTCTGCTGCTGAAAATCACAAAAGAAATTTATATTTAATCAAGGACGGAAATAATCAATTTAATCTGAAGTTTAAAGATAACTCAGGGAAAGAGATTAATACTTCCGGGCTTGCATTTGCCCCAACTGTTCAAAAGGCGGACTCGGTAACGGTTATTACCATGAGCGCGCCGTTAGAGCAAGGAAGCCTAAAATATGTTTATACAATCGGTACGAATTATAGCATCGGTTTTGAGATAAAATCAGAAGGAATTCATCAAATCACATCTGACAAGGATTTGAATATTGAGTGGAACCTGGATGCTTTTTCAATCGAAAAAGGAAGACAACAAGAAACTTACTGGGCACAAACCTATTACCGATTTAAAGGAACTGATGATGTTGAATATGAATTATTTGGATCGGATGATTGGAATGAAAAAGAAAGCATTGACTGGATTGCTTTTAAGCAGCAGTTTTTCTCTTCTGTTTTGTCATTTGATGAAGGTTTTCAACAGCCAGTCGGAGGTTCGCTTCCAGTAGAGAAGACTGATCATGTTCACAGTAAGAAATATCACTTTGCGGCTTTAATGCCTATCTCTGGCAGTGAATTGAATTACAAGATGCAATGGGATTTTGTTCCGTTGGATTACAAAGTTTTGGCACATGCCCAATATGAAGGAAAAGATTTTGATGAAATCATTCCTTTTGGCTGGACGATTTTAGGCTGGATTAACCGCCATTTCTTCCTCAATATTTTCAGCTGGCTTGCCACAACCGGTATGCAATATGGCTGGGTAATCTTCCTGATGACAATTGTTGTAAAACTTGTCTTGTCACCGGTGATGTACAAGCAATACCGCCAGAGCGCCATGATGCGTATACTTCGCCCAGAATTGAATGAAATTAATGATAAACATAAGGGGCAGGACAATGCAATGAAACGTCAGCAGGCAACGATGGAATTGTATCGAAAGGCCGGAGTCAACCCGCTTTCGGGCTGTTTGCCGGCGCTGATTCAAATCCCGATTTTCTATGCTTTATTCAGGTTTTTCCCCAATATTATTGATTTGCGTGGACAGTCATTTCTTTGGGCAGAAGACTTAACCGCTTACGATTCACCAATTTCTCTGCCTTCATGGGTTCCGTTTATGGATGGCCACCTGAGTATACTTGCATTGGCATACATCATAGCGATGGTAATTTACTTCAAGGTTTCAGGTTCAATGGATAATTTCAACCAGCCTGCACAGGAGGGAATGCCCGATATGCGTATCATGAAATATATGATGTATGTGATGCCGCTTTTTTTCTTTGTGTTTTTAAATAATTATGCTTCAGGCCTTTCCTGGTATTATCTGGTTTCCAACGTCATCAATATCGGGATTGTTATGTTCATTAAAAACGTAATGATTGACGACAAGAAGATCCACGCCAAAATCCAACAAAATAAGGCAAAACCCAAAAAGCAAAGCAAATGGGGCGCAAAGATGCAACAATTGATGGAGCAGGCACAAGAAACCCAAAAAGCGCAGGAAAAGCAAAAGAAAAACAGAAGAAAATAAACTTGATATAACTGAAATATAGAGCCGGAAGTCGAATACTTTCGGCTTTTTATTTTAAATGAATTAAATTTGAGAATTCAATAAAATTAAATACCATGGAACATTTAGCTGAATTCTTTATCCTGCTCATGCTGGCAATTGTATTTCTTCAATCAGGAATAGATAAAATTGTAGACTGGAAAGGTAATCTCGGCTGGCTGAAAGGCCATTTTTCAAAATCATTATTGAAAGATATGGTTCCGGTTTCCTTGTTTATCATTACCATTCTGGAAATCATTTCCGGGCTTTCTGCAGTAGTGGGAGCGGTTTCGATTTTGTCTTGCGGGGAAACGTTCTTTGCGTTGGTCAGCGGTATTTTTTCTGCCGTGACTTTTACTTTATTATTTTTAGGACAAAGACTGGCTAAGGAATATCCTGGCGCACAAGGGATTGTAGTATATATGATTCCTACTTTTTTTCTGATTTATTTATTGCAGGGATAGTTAAAGTTCGGCCAGAAAATCTTCTACCGATTCATAATTTTCTTCCTGTAGTTTTTTCTTCAATCGCATTTTGGTTACTCTTACGCTTTGTGGAGAAATTCCGAGAGTGGCAGCCATTTCTTTGCCGGAGAGCTTTAGCCGCAATAAAACCAATAACCTGATTTCCGCTTCGGTCAGCGATGTCTTTAAGAGTTTGAGCTTTGGAAGAAATTCTGGATAAATCGCGCTGAATTTCTCCTTGAACTTATCCCAATCCTCGTCAGTCAGTATTTTCTGATTTAATAATTGCGCGACCTGGATTTCATTTTTATCGGATTCGGACGAAAGCTCTTGCTGAAGCTCATTGATCAATTGATTTTTCTGAGATAAATCCACAATGTAGCTGCGCAGTTCTTTCTTTTTTACCTGAAGAATTTTCTGCGAATTTTCCAGTTCCAGTTCCAGTTCTTTTTCTTTCATTTTGATTTTTGAAATCCTTCTGTAAACAACCAGAGAAACAAAAAGAAGAAGGATCAGGATGGAAACCGCAATCAGCCACAAACGGTTTTGGGCTATGATTTTTTCTTTTTCCAGGTTTTGGATTCGTAAGGTTTTGACCTCATTTCCCAGTTTTGCCTGTTCTTCAATTAATTTTTCTGACTGGTTGGCAATCAGAATTTCCTTTTCAAATTCGGCATACTTTTTCTGGTATTTCAACGCGGAATCAGGTTCATTGAAATTTTCATAAGTTTCTCCCAGTTTCCTGTATCCCTCACTTATTCGAACTTTGCTTTCGCTTTCCAGACCGGCTTGTAAACTTTTTGAAGCAGACGAAACGGCTTTTTCCTTCTGCCCTTTTCGGGTGTAAATTTCTGCCAAATTATAATAAGTAGCCGCCATTCCGTCTTTGTAATCAATTTTGTTATAAATTCGGATGGCTTTTAAATAATTTACCAAGGCAGAATCATTTTTGGATTGATTTTTAAAAATCTGGCCTTGGTTATTATAGGCAATTGCAAGATCTCTTGAGGAATTTAATTCCTGAAAAATATTGATGGCTTTTTTATTGTTATCTATGGCTTCCTCGAATTTATGTTGTTCCTTTTGAATAAGAGATTGATTGGTAAAGGTCAACCCTGTAAGTCTTTTCAAACCTAATTTTTCTGCCAGCCTGTTTGACTCTTTGTAGCAATCCATGGCAGATTGGTTATCGCCCAAACGCCAGTGCACCAATCCTAAATTATTGAGAATGTTCGCAATCTGCGTTTCATCTTTTTTTTCTTTTGCTTTCTGATAGGCTTTTGAAAAATAATTCAATGCTTCCTGATAATTTCCTTTGCCCCATTGTGAAGTTGCGTAATTATTAATTTCATCTATAGAAGCATTTTCTTTGGGAATTGGATAGTTATAATATTCTTCTGAAAAAGAAGTATTGAATGTGTTGTTTTTTTGATCTTTGGTATTGCAGCTTACCAAAATCAACAGGAAAATCAAAATAAAACCAACCCTTTTCATCATTTGTTGTAAAATTAATAAAACAATCGGCATAAAAAAAGCCGTCCGAAGACAGCTTTTAGATAAAACAAATGAGGTTTTAAACAAATTAATTAATTTACTATGAGTTTTTTTGCTTTTACAAATCCCGAAGCTGATTTCAACTGATAGAAATAAATTCCTTTGGGAATTCCTGAAAGATTTACCTCAACAATATGCTCACCTGCAGGATAATTCTGGTTGGTAATTAGGTTGATTAATCTTCCTCGTGTATCGAAAAGTTTAATTTCCACATTGCCTGCTTGTTCAATCCTGAACGGAATAGAAGTGATTTGTTTGAATGGATTAGGATAATTCTGTCCTAACCAGTTTCCTGATAAATCATCTGCTGCCGGGTCATGGGTTCCCAAAATTTCATGGGTTGTTTCAAAAAATTTGATTCCTGAAAAATGGCTCATTTCGTTGGACATCTCTCCTCCGATTAAAAGCCTGCCATCATCAAAGGGAATTAAATTCCCCGGGTCAACCGGTGACATTTCGTCCCCTATAAAAGTTTCGTTTTCCATATTTCCGTCAGCAGATATTTTCATGATTTTGGCAATGGTAAATGGCCCAACTGAATAATAAATCCTTTTTGGGTTGGTGGTAGAATATTCCTGATTCAATACATAGACGTTATCTAAATCATCCACATAAAAATCACGGTGATATTGGAAATCCGGTGAACTCTGGTTCCATAATAATTCTCCTTCGGCATCATACCTCAACGCAATGACCCTGTTAATCTGAGTCATAATATGATTGCTGAACCCGGTTACGACAAAACCACCATCAGAAGTAGGTTTAATTCCGTATGCCCTGATTCTTCTTCCGCTTTCGTTGTAGGAATTGTCCCAAAGAATTTCGCCTTCAGGAGAATATTTCATGGTAATCATGTCTCCTAAATTGATGTCAGTCTGGTTTTCCTTCCAACCGCTTACAAAAACCTGGTTTTCGTCGTTAACGAAAAGCCCCGTTGCGCCGGAATTCCATCCGTCAATTGCAAAAGCGTTTATCCAGTCTAAATCCCCGTTGGAAGTAACTTTAAGAACGGTAGAATTGATTGATTGTGAAAAGAATGAACCCACTCCGGTCTGACCGGCCAAAAGGAGATTGCCTTCATTGTCCAGGCTTCCTGAACTGACGTAGTAGATATTATCATCCTCATTTCCTGAAGAGAAAAATTGATTCCATAATTCTTCTCCTTCTGAGTTATATTTTATGACGTTGAATAATGGTTGATATTCTGTTTCGGACTCGTGTGACGTACCGGCAATGTAAACATTTCCATCTCCATCAACCATGGGATTTATAAATCCTTCAGGAAAAATGAGTTCTTTTTGCGCTTCCCAAAGAACTTCACCATTTGGTGTTAATTTTTGAAGCGTTATTGTGGGATTCATATCATATGGATTGGGTATGAGCAGCGGGTAAATATTCCCTTCTTCATCTATATCCAAACTGATGATATTTGCCGTGTAACCGTCTTCCGGCATATAAATTTTTTCCCAAGAGACTTCGCCGTCTGCATTGTAATTGGCTACAAAGAAGTTCTGCAATACGCTTTCATTTTCATCAATTGAAATATAATAACCACAAACCGCTACGCTTCCGTTTACACCCGGTAAAGCTTTGGTATAACGAATATTGCTGCTGCCCATATTGCTGTACAATTCGTTCCAAGACCATGTCTCGTTATTTTCCTCAAATTTGACAATTTCATATACTTCACCCAGTGCGGTATATCTCGGGCTGAAACTTACATAAATCGAATTATTTTGATCAATCCCTAAACCGATAACACCGTTCATTGAATAAGTTCCGCTTATTTCTTTGGTGTAATTTTTTTCATCAGCCAAAGTTCCGTCTGCGTTGTATTTTCTGATTTGGATTAAATTATCAGTATCGGTTTGCCCCCAAATAGAAACGACTGGCAAAGAATCACTCAACGCAAGATGAACATAGCTCCCGATCGCATCCCCGTTGATGGTTAAATTATTACTTTCCTGAACCCAATTTTGTGTACCGTCTCCAACAGAATAAGAAAGAAGTGTGCTTCCGCTCAAAGGTTCCCAATTACGGTGAAGCCCGGCCACATAAACTACGTCATTTACAATTTCTAATTGATAACCCAGCGTTGTCTGCTCGGTGTTTTTATAAGTTTTTACCCATTCTTCATCACCCGTTTCGGAATATTTGATAGTTCCTATCAGGCTTTCTCCCGAACTGTCATTAAAGGTTCCTGTCACGAAACAATTTCCGTTTTCATCAAATTTCACATCGGCAGCGATAGAGTTGGTGATATTTCCATTATTCAGGTATTCGTATTTATTTTTCCAAATGACATCGCCGTCAGCGGAATATTTGATGGTATAGTAAACCTGATAGAAATCTTCATTTGACCCATAGCCGGTTATGGCAATATTTCCGTCATTGTCGGCGGCAATCGCGTTGGGTTCAATCCAGACACCTTCCACATCATTTTCATCAATATGGCTCCATAAAAGCGCTCCATCTGAATTGTATTTTAAAGTAACATAACCCATTCCTTCTGAATTGGCTGAATTTAGAGAATAACTGATTCCGCCTACGATGACATTGTTTTGATTGTCAATTGTAAGGGTTTGCGGATAATCCAATCCTTCATAGCCACCATCAAAATCTGAACTCCAAAGGGTTTCACCGTCGGATTTATTGTATTTAGCGGTGCGGATGTCCATATTGTCTCCGTTCCAGGAAACACCCGAAACAACCGGATTTTCATCTTCGTCAAGTGTGATAGCGAAACCCAATTCTGCTGCAAAATCCACAGTTTCTTCTCTTTTTTCCCAAACCAAATCTCCGTTTGAATCATATTTGATGGTAAACATATTTCCCTGCGGATGATCAATGTTCGATGAAGCCCCTGTTATATAAGTATTTCCGTTCGAATCCGTAACACTGCTTTTTGGGGAACTCACTCCCTGGTATTCCTTTTCATAGAATTCAAATTCATTTGAATCCTTTTCTGCATAAGTTTGAAATTCTGTATGCTCAGTTGCAGCATCATTTATTTTTTTTACTGCCGGCGCGGTTTGCCCAATCAGGCTAATGCCGAACATTAAAATCGGTAAGATTGAATAAATTTTTCTCATGTGTGAATTTTTAATTGATTCTAAACAAATTTAGTCATGAGGGGTATAAATATTTAATTTTAAGCGTTGACAAAAATGTTGACAACCTGAAAATCCTTATTATTAGGTTTAATGGAGAGAAAGAACAATTTTTAAATTTAGAATCAACTCATTTTCAAATTCTCTATTTTTGTCGAATGATTTCACGCCAGACCATAGATACCATTTTTTCCACTGCAAGGGTAGAAGAAGTAATTGGTGATTTTGTCAGCTTAAAACGTTCAGGGAGCAACCTCAAAGGGCTTTCGCCATTTGCTGACGAGAAAACGCCGTCTTTTATGGTTTCACCGGCTAAGCAAATCTGGAAAGATTTTTCGTCAGGGAAAGGCGGAAATGTCGTAACATTCCTGATGGAACACGAACAGTTCACCTACCCTGAAGCGCTTCGCTGGCTGGCCAAAAAATACAATATAGAAATCGAAGAAGACCGTGAACAAACCGATGAGCAAAAGGAAGAATTAAAACTTAGGGAAAGCCTGTACATTGTTTCGGAATTTGCCAAAAAATATTTTATTGAACAATTAAACGAAACAGAAGAAGGGCAAAATATAGGATTGAGTTATTTCAAGGAAAGAGGATTTACCAAAGAAACCATTGCCAAATTCGAATTGGGCTATTCGCCTGCTCAACGAAACGCATTTACGGAATATGCCGAGAACAAAGGCTACGGAAAAAATATTCTGGAAGCATCCGGTTTGTCTATTTATAAAGAAAATGAATATGGAATTGACCGTTTCCGTGAACGGGTAATGTTCCCGATCCACAGCTTTTCAGGACGTGTTCTGGGTTTTGGCGGACGGATTCTGCGAAACGATGTCAAAGCGGCAAAATACCTGAATTCGCCTGAATCTGAAATTTACCATAAAAGCAAAATCCTTTATGGGATTTTTCAATCCAAACAGGCCATTCTCAAAGAAAATGAATGTTTGCTGGTAGAAGGCTATACAGATGTAGTTTCGCTTCATCAGGCCGGTATTGAAAATGTGGTTGCCAGCTCAGGAACGGCTTTGACTCCGGATCAAATTCGTTTAATTAAAAGACTGACACCTAATGTGACCATTTTATATGACGGAGATTCCGCCGGAATCAAAGCCTCATTTCGTGGAATTGATTTGATTCTTGAACAGGAGCTGAATGTAAAAGTTTTGTTGTTTCCGGAAGGAGAAGACCCGGATTCTTTCGCACAGAAACATTCATCCGAAGAAATTCAAAAATACATTGAAGAAAACGCTTCGGACTTTATTCAGTTCAAAGCCAAGGTTTTATTGGAGGAGGCCAAAGACAGTCCTGTCAAAAAAGCGGAATTGATTCGTGACATCATCCAAAGTATTTCTTTGATTCCCAATGTAATCCAGCGTGAATTGTACATTCAGGAAACATCCAAAATCATGGATGTGCGGGAAGAGGTTTTGTTCAAAGAACTTGAGCAAAATTTACAGCGGACGCAAAAAGAAAATCAAGCAAAGAGAGCGACAGAAACCAAGCCATTGGAAGTTGTCAAGGAAGAAGTTATTCCGGTTAATCCAAAAGAAATTGTAGAAGAGGAGATCATCAAGTTGATTATGCAATATGGCAATTTGGTAATTGAACTGAAAGATGAAAATGATGAGAAATATGAAACAACGGTAGTAGAAGAGATCATCCACCAATTTGATGTGAATGAATTATCACTTGAAAATGAAACTTATCAGTCCATTTTGGAAGATATCAGGTTAGGTTTTGAAGAACAAGAGCTGCGTACAGGAGCGTTTTTTGTAAGATTATTTGATGAAAAGAAAACCGAAATAGCTTCTGAAGCGATGATGGAAAAATATGCGCTAAGCCCGAACTGGAAAGAAAAATTGAATATTTACATCAAACCCAAAGAAGACAATGTTTCCAAAGATGTGAACGACACAATCCTGCGTTACAAATCTTTTTATATTGAAGAAAAAATCAAGGAATTTACTGAATTACTTTCAGGAGAAGAGATTTCGGGTGAAATCAGAGAAGAACAATTAGAAAAAATTATGATTTTGACCCAAATGCGTGCGAAAATTTACAAAGCGCTGAACCGGATTATTTAGTAGGCAATCTTAAATTTCTTAACTCTTTTAGTGTTCCTATGTATCAGATTCTGATTATTTAATTTTCCAACAAACTGCAACGTATTGTTTCTTCAAATATAAAGGAAGCCGGAAAATTTCGTTTGGCTTTTCTTAAGGTATTTTGCGCTGCCGCACGGGACTCAAAATAACCTAATTGCACTTTGTAATCAGGGGAATTATAAATTAAATTAGAATATAAATCCGGAAAAAGTGTCTTGGCTTCGCTTAATTTTTGTTCCGCTTCGCTCCGGCTTTTACTGTAAAAAATTTGAACCCTTGCGCCCTGACAGAATTCAGGCTTAGGGGCAGGTGGTGGTGGGCAATAAGCATTTTCCTTTTCAGTTATTAATTTTTGAAGAGATTCGCTCCATTCAATACTAAGGTTTCCATAAGTGTTGGTCACCATTTTGGATTGGGCAAATGAGAAAATTCCGCAAAACAACATTAATCCTAAAACACTAAACTTCATTTAATTCGAATTTATCAACCCAAAGTAAACGGAAAATTTTGGAAAAACTTGTGTTTTTAAGAAAACTTTAAACTCTTAAAGAAAATGAGAATCACAAAGCCTTTCTGCACCAAATTCGCCATTGAACAGGAAAAGCAGCTGAATAGGTTCGTTGAATTCTTCTTAAATCAGAAGATGCTGACTGGCGTGTGAAATAATCACCTACCAAAACCCTGTAATCAGGACTGGCATAAATAAGTTCGGGAGTCAGACCTGGGAATTGTTTTGAAAAATCATTTTTCATTTGATTGGCAGCCTCACGATCCTTGGTATAAAAAATCTGGATTTTATAACCCATGATTTTCTGTTGGGTGGCACATTTGTCGGCAGGTGTAAGTTTTTTTGGCAGGTTGTACAAGGTTTTGTTGCACACAAGTTTTTCTTTCCCTTTCATTATTTGGGCGAGCTTTTTATCCATATTGATAGATAATCCACTGTCATTTTCTGAATCATTGACAAACCATATGGTCGTATCGCTTTTAGAGGTTTGGGAAAAACAGTTTACGGAAAAAATTACTAAAACAAGGAATATAAAGTTGCGCATCGAAAAAAAGTGTTTCATAATTCCTTACAAATATAATTCAGAAATTATTATAGTAAAGCTTAAACTTAGAAAACAAATTTCAATAAAGAGAAATTTGTCTTTTGTAATTTACGGCTTGATTTAGTGGGGGTTTGAAACCAAATTTATTTAGAAACGTTTTAAATTAATTAAAATGATAAACTTCATCATCAAAACCTTATGGTTTTATTAAGGTTTGAGCCTATTTTTGTCGGGTTAAAAGCAAGTTTTAACATTTGTAATAGAACTCAATGTTTAGTTAATGAAGGCACGACCACTTTACAAATTGCGATTCCTGAGTTTGGCTCTATTTCTGGCCATTTTCTCATTTTCTTATTCTCAAGACGAAATTTCCGGCGATGGCGGAAAAGGGTATGATTTGTTTGAGACAAACTGTACCGCCTGCCACCAAATTGACGGGCAACTAATTGGCCCCGAACTTAGAAATGTAGTCACCCGCGTAAAAGAAGAAGGCGGTGTAGGAAAAGAATGGTTGCATTCCTGGATTAAGGATAATAAAGCACTTAGAGAATCCGGAGATAAATACGCCAACGAGATTTTCGAAAAATACGGCAAACAAGAAATGTTGCCTTTTCCTCAATTGAGTGACCAGGATATAGATGATATCTTGACTTATACATCCAATCCGGAAGCAGGAGAGGAAGCTTTTAAAAAGGCGAAAGCTGATGCAGAAGCGGCCAAAGCGGCAGCCAAAGCGGCAAAATCCTCCGGAGGAGGCGTTTCAACGGGAATAGTAATTGTAGGATTCTTTATTCTCTCCGTTCTTTTAATTTGGATTTTAGCAAGACTGAATGCGTTGGTGAAATTGACCAAAGCAGAAGAATTGTCACAGGAAGATGAAGAGTCAGCTATTTCTTTTGCAGAATTAATGCACAAATACGACAAAGTATTCAAAGGCTCACTTGTGTTCTTGCTCTTATTGGCTTTATTCGGACTTTGGAAGTTCTTATTATACATTGGCGTTGACAAAGGTTATGAACCTGTACAGCCTATCTATTTCTCACACCAGGTTCACGCCGGTGTTCAAGGGATTGATTGTCAGTACTGTCACTCAAGTGCGAAATATGGTAAAGTTTCAGGAATCCCTTCTCCGAATGTTTGTATGAATTGTCACAAGACGATTAAAGAATACAAAGGAGATTATTACGAAGAACATTTAGTAGAAAGCGGGAAATTCGCAAGCGCGGACGAAGTGAAAAAATTCTATACCGGTGAAATCCAGAAAATGTATAAATCAATCGGTTGGGATCCTGCAGCCAATAAATTCACAGGAGAGCAAAAACCAATCGAATGGGTAAGAATCCATAATATGCCTGATTTTGTTTTCTTCAGCCACCAACAACACGTTGTTGCGGGTGAAAAAGCAATTTTAAAAGCAATAGCAGACGGTACAATTCCAAATGCAAAAGAATTGAATCTGCCTGAAAACAGTCAGGTTTGTTTTGCCTGTCATGGCGACGTGACCAAAATGGATGAAGTGAAAATGGCCAATCAATTCATAATGGGGTGGTGTATAGAATGCCACCGTACTACAGAAGTGGATATGTCAAACGAATATAACAGTCAGTACTACGCAGAACTTCACGAAAAATTGAAAAAGCAGTATGGTGAAGGTACCAAAATTACGGTAGATGCCATTGGTGGTATGGAGTGTGGTAAATGTCATTATTAAAAATTAAAGAAAGAGGTATAAATGGCTTCTAAAAAGAAATATTGGAGAAGTGTCGAAGAGTTAGACAATCAAAGTTTAACAGAACAATTGGCTTCCAGCGAATTTGCCGATCAAATCCCCGTTGAAGAATTTCTGGGAAATGACAAAGCAATGGACGGAACACAGACTTCGCGACGAGACTTTTTAAAACTATTGGGATTCAGCACGGCTGCAGTTACTTTGGCTGCCTGTGAAGCACCCGTAATCAAATCCATTCCCTATGTGGTAAAGCCCGAAAGCGTTACGCCGGGTGTGCCTACTTGGTATGCATCTACCATTTTTGACGGATATGATTATGCCAATGTGTTAGTGAAAACCAGAGAGGGTCGTCCAATCCGGATCAATGCAAACAAGTCTGCTAAATATTTTGGGACAACCAGTGCCAGAGTTCAGGCTGCCGTCTTATCACTTTATGATTCAGACAAAGTGAGAGGCCCGATGCTGAAAAGCGGCAATGGATTCAAGCCAAATTCCTGGGCAAAGATCGATGAAGAAGTGATGTCTAAACTGAAAATGGTGGGAGGGAAAAAAGTTGTCATCCTGACATCTTCTTTGCCAAGCCCTACAACCAAAAAAGTAGTTGCCGACTTCAAAACAAAATATCCGACAGTTGAACACGTAGTTTATGACGCTGTCAATTATTCGCCTGCATTAGATGCGGCTGAAGAAATCTACGGACAACGCACTTTGCCGTTGTATGACTTGTCTTCTTCGGAATTGGTCGTTTCATTCAATGCCGATTTCTTGGGAGATTACAATGGTGGAGGATTTGAAGATGGGTATGCAAAATCCCGCAAGCCGGGAAAAAATATGCTTCGACATATTCAGGTGGAAAGTAACCTTTCCATGACGGGAGCCAATGCTGATAGCCGTTACCCAATGAAGCAATCTGAAGTTTTAAAAACTTTGGCAGAAGTTTACAGAGGGTTAACTTCCGGTACGACAAATAAAATCGCTTCTGCGATTGTAAAAGAAATACAGGCAAAAGGCAACAAAGCAGTTGTCTTGGCAGACGGTAATAAAGAAGCGTTTGCTTTATGTTTTGCTATCAATTCATTAATCAATTCCGAAGCGGTTTCCAAAACCAAAGTGAATTTATTAAAAGAATCAAACGATAAACTATTCAATCAGTTTTTAGCTGACGCGAAATCAGGAAATGTAGGAGCATTATTGATGTTCCAGACAAATCCTGTTTACAACCACCCTAAATCCAAAGAAATTGTTTCCGCATTTTCTAAGATTGGACTAAAGGTTGCCATGTCAGAAAAACTGGATGAAACAGCTCAGTATGCAGATGTGGTTGCACCTGTTCCGCATATTTTGGAATCATGGAATGACATCAATGCAATTACGGGTGTTTATTCATTACAGCAGCCCACTATCCAAAGAATTTTTGATACAAGACAATTCCAGGATTCATTGCTTACCTGGATGAAAGATACGGTCAATGTGGATGCCGTGCCTGCCGATACTTTGGTGACTAACCAAGACCCTAACAAAGTGGAATTGGTAATGCCAAAAACATCTTATCAGCAACCTGCGACAGAATACTACAAATACTTAAAATCAAATTGGGAAAGTTCAATTCTTCCACAATTAGGATATAGCTTCAATCAGGCATTGTACAATGGTTACAATGAATCAGCTGAAACCGCATCACTTTCCGCCTCAGGAAACGCCGCTGTGGCTGCTGACAAATTGGCTTCATTGAAATCCAACGATTGGGAACTTCAATTATACACAAAATGTAGTATAGGAGACGGTTCTCAGTCCAACAACCCTTGGTTGCAAGAATTACCGGATCCGATTACACGAGCATCTTGGGATAACTACCTGACTTTAAATCCGAATGACGCCGGAAAATTCAATATTGAAATTTCTGAAAACGCGAACGTTAAAAACGGACGTATGCAGTTTGACGGAGATTATGTCAACATAACAGCCAATGGCGTATTAATTGAAAATGTTCCTGTGTTTATTCAGCCGGGGCAGGCTCTCGGAACTGTCGGGTTGGCTCTGGGTTATGGACGAACCAAAGGGGGGAAAGTAAGTAAAGAAGTAGGGGTAAATGCGTTTCCGGCTTATGTAGATGGAAATTTAAGCGTAACCAAAGTTAAAATAGAAAGATCAAACGAAGGAGAAAAACACGAATTCGCTTGTATGCAGATGCAAAGCACTTTGATGGGGCGTTATGAAATTGCTCGCCAGGCTACTTTGGCGGATTTCTTAAACAATCCTGCCGAAGAATGGAATGAGCCTGCTGTAATGCCAACCTGGAGAGGAACCTCACCTGTTGGAGAAGTTGACATTTGGCGCTCTCATGACCGTTCTTTCGGACCTCATTTCAATTTATCAGTAGACTTAAATGCTTGTACGGGTTGTGGTGCTTGTATCATCGCTTGTCAGGCAGAGAACAATACGGCTGTTGTAGGGAAAGAGGAAATGAGACGATCTCGTGATATGTATTGGTTAAGAATTGACCGTTACTATTCTGATACTACCGACAATACGTTGACGCAAAAAGTTGCCTTGGAAGAAGATGACTTGATGGAAGCGGGACAATATAAATTGTTAATCAAACCGGAAGCGAAAAATCCGGATGTGATTTTCCAACCGATGATGTGTCAGCATTGTAACCATGCGCCATGTGAAACAGTTTGTCCGGTTGCGGCAACTTCTCATGGACGTCAGGGACAAAATATGATGGCTTATAACCGTTGTGTGGGAACTCGTTATTGTGCAAACAACTGTCCGTACAAAGTAAGACGTTTCAATTGGTTCAATTATGCCTTGAATGACAAATTTGATTTCAATATGAATGATGATTTAGGAAGAATGGTATTGAATCCTGATGTTGTTGTTCGTTCAAGAGGGGTAATGGAAAAATGTTCATTCTGTATTCAAAATACACAAGCTGCTATCTTGACAGCTAAAAAAGAAGGAAGAAGAGTTACTGATGAGGAGTTCAGAGACAGCGCCGCTTGTGCAGCCGCTTGTGGAACAGGCGCTATGGTATTTGGAGATGTCAATGATGACGCAAGTGAAGTGAAAGAGCTCAGCGAAGACAACAGAGTTTACCGAGTGATTGAAGAATTGGGTACCAAACCAAACGTTTTCTACCACGTAAAAATCAAAAACAGAGAGGAAGCAAAAGCTTAAGTAATAATTAAGAAAATAGTTAGAAAGAAATATGTCACATTACGAATCACCGGCGAGAGAGCCCTTAATTATAGGACATAAGACTTACCATGATATTTCGGTGGACATTGCAAGGCCAATCGAACACAAATCAGGTAAATTGTGGTGGATTGCATTCAGCATTGCCCTTGTCACCTTTTTGTATGGATTAGGATGTATAGCCTACACCATCGGAACCGGAATCGGTGTCTGGGGGTTAAACAGAACCATTGGTTGGGCATGGGACATCACCAACTTTGTATGGTGGGTGGGTATTGGTCACGCCGGAACCTTGATTTCTGCGGTACTATTACTCTTCCGTCAGAAATGGAGAATGTCCATTAACCGATCTGCGGAAGCGATGACCATTTTCGCGGTTGTACAGGCGGCCTTGTTCCCTGTAATTCACATGGGACGTCCATGGGTTGGGTATTGGGTATTCCCGGTTCCGAATAACTTTGGTTCATTCTGGGTCAATTTCAATTCACCGTTATTATGGGACGTATTTGCAATTTCAACTTATTTCTCGGTATCGGTAGTATTCTGGTACATGGGATTGATTCCTGACTTTGCCATGATTCGCGACCGTGCAAAAAAACCTTTTTCAAAAAGAATTTATGGAATTCTGAGTATGGGTTGGGGTGGAAAAGCGAAACACTGGCAAAGATTTGAAGAATTATCATTGGTATTGGCAGGTTTGGCAACGCCGTTGGTATTCTCCGTACACACCATTGTATCCTTTGACTTTGCCACTTCTGTAATTAAAGGATGGCACTCAACGGTTTATCCGCCTTACTTTGTGGCCGGTGCGATTTTCTCCGGGTTTGCCATGGTACAGACGCTATTGAGTGTAATGCGGAAAGTCATGCATCTGGAAGATTACATTACAAGACAGCATATTGAATTAATGAATATCGTAATCATCGTTACAGGAGGTATGGTAGCGGTAGCCTATATGACCGAGTTCTTTGTGGGCTGGTATTCAGGAAGCCGATATGAAGACTTTACCTATTTTTCACCCGGAGCAGCCGTTGGGCCGTACTGGTGGGCATTCTGGGCATTGATTCTATGTAACGTATTGATTCCGGCATTGTTGTGGATCAGGAAAATCAGAAGAAGTTTCTTCTGGACATTCGTAATATCAATTGTAGTAAATACCGGTATGTGGTTTGAGCGTTTTG
>PJTQ01000284.1_pt1 | contig 42336 bp, 45 predicted proteins | sample 1512231 | NCBI WGS metagenome assembly PJTQ01 (sample SAMN08177688, study PRJNA422409) | Soil metagenome, whole genome shotgun sequencing project. | isolation source: Soil (3) enriched on wood chips | place: USA: Madison | collected 2015-01-15 | reverse complement strand
TAGTGCATTATCAATTGAATTTTAAAGTATTGAATTTAAGAAATTTAGACAATACCATACCCCGAAGGGGTTATATATTTGTAGCCCCGGATGCAATCCGGGGCAGGAAATTATGGACGTAGAATATTTTGGCACATATTTTTGGTCAAAAATTGTGACAAAATAAGATTTCGATAATGCACTACGGGTAACATACAGAAAAAATTAAAGATAACTCTCAAACTTAAATTCAGAAAGCGTAAAAGGATCGGCACCTGAGAAGATATCTTCAATCAGCCGTATACATTGATGCCGGTTGCAATGTGTCTGATGCGTTCCGTTTTTTTGAATGTCAGGTATTTCCACCAGCCAAATAAATTTATTGAATTTACTGAATTGTATCACTGTATGGGTTTCATTTACAATTCCAAAACTGCTTCCATCGTCTTCGGGCAATTGTTCAAAAATATCAATTGCCTGTTCCAAAACCGCATCCAGTGGAAAATCAACCGGAATTCTCATTTGTTCAGTAATATTTTCAAAAAACAATTTCATTGGATAAAATTATAAAATTCCACATACTTTTAACAACATTAAGAAAATTCCTTTTAGAATTCTTAATTTAGCCGTCAAAATAGATTAAAATACTTCAGAATGAAATGCCCGATTGTAGAAATTTCTAATTCATCTGGATTGAATTGGGGCATTCCATCTGACGTTAGTAACAAAAAAAAATAACAGATGAAATTTGATATAGCAGTAATCGGAAGCGGACCTGGCGGGTACGTAGCTGCCATTCGTGCAGCTCAATTGGGCAAAAAGGTAGCCATCATCGAAAGAGCGGAACTAGGCGGAATTTGTTTGAACTGGGGATGTATCCCGACCAAAGCTTTGTTGAAAAGTGCGCAGGTTTTTAAATATCTGAACCATGCGGAGGATTTTGGATTCAATAAACCTGAAAATATTTCTTACGAATTCGGAAACATTGTAAAACGAAGCCGCGGTGTTGCCGATACGATGAGCAAAGGTGTTCAGTTTCTGATGAAGAAAAATAAAATCGAAGTAATCAAAGGGGAAGCAACCATAAAGCCCGGAAAAAAAATAATGGTAAAAGGCGAAGACGGTGTTTCAAACGAAGTTTCTGCTGACCATATCATCATCGCAACCGGTGGTCGTTCCCGTGAATTACCAAGTTTACCGCAGGACGGTAAAAAAGTAATCGGCTATCGTGGTGCTTTGAATTTGGAATCTCAACCCAAAAGCATGATTGTGGTAGGTAGCGGTGCTATCGGAGTCGAATTTGCATATTTCTATCATACATTAGGTGTAAATGTTACCGTAGTTGAATTTATGCCGAGGGTTGTTCCGGTTGAAGACGAAGACATTTCTAAACAATTGGAAAGATCTTTTAAGAAAGCAGGAATCAACATCATGACCAATGCCGAAGTGACTTCGGTTGATACTTCAGGCGAAGGTGTTAAAGCAACGGTTAAAACAAAAAATGGCGAAGAAGTCTTGGAAGCCGACATCGTACTTTCGGCTGTCGGAGTGGTTGCCAATATTGAAAATTTGGGATTGGAAGAAGTTGGAATTCAGACTGAAAAAGGAAAAATAAAAATCAACGATTTCTGTCAGACAAATGTTGCCGGCTATTATGCCATTGGTGATGTGGTCCACGGACAGGACTTGGCACATCTGGCTTCTGCGCAAGCGATTCTTTGCGTAGAAAAAATAGCAGGAGAACATGTAGAACCAATCGATTTCAACAATGTTCCGGGTTGTACGTATTGTTCACCTGAAATTGCCTCTGTCGGATTGACAGAAGCCAAAGCAAAAGAAGCTGGGTACGAAGTAAAAGTCGGGAAATTCCCGTTCTCTGCCAATGGAAAAGCGGTTGCTAATGGTGCTGCTGACGGATTTGTGAAAGTGGTTTTCGATGCAAAATATGGTGAATGGCTGGGTTGCCATATGATTGGCGATGGCGTTACCGAAATGATTGCCGAAGCAGTTGTCGCGCGTAAACTGGAAACCACAGCACATGAAATCATGAAGTCTATTCATCCGCATCCGACTATGTCAGAAGCCATTATGGAAGCAGTGGAAGATGCTTATGGCCACGCGATTCATATTTAATTAAAAGAATGTCATTTCGAGCACAGCGAGAAATATAAGATATTTATGAACGGCGGGATTTCCTGCCGTTTTTATTTTAATAAATTTTTCTATTTTCTATCCTCTATTTTCTATTCTCTAATTTCTACCTTTGCTCTTCAATAAATAGGAAAAATGAAATATTGCAACAACATACTCGAAACCATTGGCAATACACCTTTGGTAAAAATCAATAAAATCACCCAGGAGATCCCGGCATTGGTGCTGGCAAAAGTGGAAACTTTCAATCCCGGGAATTCCGTTAAAGACAGAATGGCGGTAAAAATGATCGAAGATGCAGAAGCCGACGGACGTTTGAAACCCGGCGGAACCATCATCGAAGGAACATCTGGAAATACCGGAATGGGACTGGCTTTGGGTGCCATCATCAAAGGTTATAAATTAATCTGTGTGATTTCCGATAAGCAGTCCAAAGAAAAAATGGATATTTTACGTGCTGTGGGTGCAAAAGTAGTCGTTTGCCCGACCGATGTGGAACCAGACGATTCCCGCTCCTACTATTCCGTTTCCAAACGCTTGGCAGAAGAAACACCCAATGCTTGGTATGTAAACCAATATGACAATCCGTCAAATTCAATTGCTCATTATGAACAAACGGGTCCTGAAATCTGGGAACAAACCGAAGGAAAAATCACACATTTCGTAGTCGGGGTGGGAACAGGCGGAACGATTTCAGGTGTAGCGAAATACTTAAAAGAAAAAAATCCGGATATCAAGATCTGGGGAGTGGATACCTACGGTTCGGTTTTCAAGAAATACCATGAAACCGGAATTTTTGACGAAAATGAAATCTATCCATACATCACAGAAGGAATCGGAGAAGATATTCTTCCGAAAAACGTTGATTTTTCTTTGATTGACGGATTTACAAAAGTAACCGATAAAGATGCGGCTGTCTATACAAGAAGAATCGCAAAGGAAGAAGGGATTTTTGTTGGCAATTCAGCAGGTTCGGCTATCAAAGGTGTATTGCAATTGAAAGAACATTTCAAGCCGGAAGATATAATTGTCGTATTATTTCATGACCACGGAAGCCGATATGTGGGGAAAATGTTCAACGATGACTGGATGCGCGAACGCGGATTCTTGGAAGAAAAGATCACGACCGCTGCTGATTTAATTAAGGAGCATCTCAACGAACCTTTGGTTACTGTACGAACAGAAGAACTGGTTTCACATGCGATTGACCGATTGAAAAAATTTGAAATCTCTCAAATTCCCGTTATTGACAATGACGGATTTGCAGGTTCACTGGACGAGTCCAAATTGTTTAAACTGTATTTCGAAGATCCAGAATTAGCGAACAGACCCATTAAATCGGTAATGGGAAAACCCTTTCCCTTGGTAAAGGAAACTTCAAAAATCGAAGAAATTTCAAAACTGATTGACAAAGAAAATTCAGCCGTTTTGGTGGAGTTGGAAAACGGAAAACACCAAATCATCACCCGACACGATATCATCAGGGCAATCCATTAAAATACAAATTTTGAAATATAAAGCCTCGATTCAAATTTTTGAGGCTTCTATTTTTTTTATGCTTTACCAACTTTTATCATTATTTCCTATCTTCTGATTTCAAGAAAGACATGGATACAATATCACCAGTCAATAAAACCAATTTATTTCCCTCATCAATTACCTCATAGCGATTGATCGTTTTCAACACGTTTATGAAAGCAGATTCATCAATACCTTGACAAAACATTCTGGTAGAAATAAAATTATCCGCTTTAAATTGGATTACATTACCTTCAGAACTGCTGTATTCCCCAGCTATATTATTACAACCATTGTTACCAGCCACTTTGGTTTCATCTACAAAATTCAGGTAAGGTTTTTGAATTTTGAAAAGTTCTTTTACTTCTTTTCCATTCACCGGAGACATATATTCCAAGATCCATTTGCCCAATAGTTCATCATTATTATGAACAATCGGTTTTACGTCGGTTTTTGGTTCCGCCCCGGAATTAATTTTTTGAGAATTACAGGAAAAAATTAAAAATAAAATTAAGGTAAATGCTATGAACGATTTCATAATATTGAATTTTTTCAGTTCCAAATAACAAAATCAATACCATAAGTAAATTTTGTTAATATATTTTTGTCTTAATTCTTCAATTTCATCCTAAAAGGATTATTTTTGTTTTTTGATTTTTAGAAAAGCAATATAGTATGAAATTCATCGTATCCAGCAGCAGTTTATTAAAGAATATAAACCTGATCAGCGGAGTAATTAATTCCAATAACACATTACCCATATTAGATAATTTTTTATTTGAATTGGAAGGTAACCAATTGAAAATCACAGGCTCTGATTTAGAAACCACCATTTCAACCGTAGTAGAAGTAGAATCTGGGGACAATGCGATTATCGCAGTCCCTTCCAAAATTCTTTCAGATACATTGAAAACTTTTCCGGATCAGCCCCTGACTTTTATCCAAAAAGAAGATAATTTAATGGAAATTGTGTCTGAACAGGGTAATTACCAAATCGCATTGGAATCTGCAGAGGAATATCCGCAGGCACCCGAAGTGCAAGATGCGAGTACTTCGACTTTACAGGCAGATGTTTTGTCGGAAGCTATTTCCAAAACGCTTTTCGCAACCGGGAATGATGAGCTTCGCCCTGTCATGACCGGTGTATTTTTTCAGGCAGGAAAAGACAATTTTAAATTTGTAGCGACCGATGCGCACCGATTGGTAAAATATACCCGAAAAGATTTAAAAGCAGATGAATCGGCAGAATACATCATGCCAAAAAAACCATTGAATCTTCTAAAAAATATTCTGGCAGGAAACAATGAAAATGTAACGGTTGAATACAATCAGACAAACACCAGGTTTTCATTTCAAAACATTGTTTTGACTTGCCGTTTGATAGACGGAAAATACCCAAATTATGAGGCCGTGATTCCAAAAGAAAATCCAAATGTGTTGACGATTAACCGCAATTTATTTCTTACTTCGTTAAGAAGGGTTGCGATTTTCTCCAACAAAACCACCAATCAGGTGCGGTTGAAATTATCGGGAAGCTCGTTGAATATAAATGCCGAAGATTTGGATTTTGCAAGCAAAGCTGAAGAAAGGCTGCCGTGTGATTATAATGGAAATGATATGCAGATTGGGTTTAATTCAAAATTCTTGATAGAAGTTTTGAACAATTTACAATCAGACGATATAACGCTTGAAATGTCTGAACCCAGTCGAGCGGGAATTATCAAACCGGTAGACGGATTGGAAGAAGGTGAAGAAATCCTGATGCTGGTTATGCCGGTAATGTTAAATGCGTAATTTTAGTAAATAGTAATTGGTAATTAGTGATTAGTAATTCATTCTACTATTCACTAATCACTCTTCACTGATCACAAAAGACAATGAAAATATCTTACAATTGGCTTTCTGCTTATCTTAAAACAGATATGGAAGTCCAAAAAATAGGAGAAATCCTGACCAATATAGGCTTAGAGGTTGAAGGAATTGAGCAAGTCGGATCCCGGAATTCTAACCTAAAAGGAGTTATTGTGGGAAAAGTAATTGCTTTAGAAAAACACCCCAATGCAGACAAACTCCGTATTGCCAAAGTTGATATAGGGGCTAAAGATAATTTACAGATAGTTTGCGGGGCTCCCAATATTGCGGAAGAACAAAAGGTGGCTGTCGCAACCATAGGAACAAAATTACCTACAAAAGAAGGAAAGGATTTCACCATTAAAGAAGCCAAACTTCGAGGGATTGAGTCATTTGGAATGATTTGTTCGGAAGCTGAACTGGGGATAAGTGATCACCATGAAGGGATCTGGATTATGGAACCTTCCTTAAAAATCGGAACTCCGGTTGAAGATTTACTAAAAAAAGATAATTCAGACACGATGATCGAAATTGGGTTGACTCCCAATCGTGCTGACGCCATGAGCCATTATGGAGTTGCCAGGGATTTGAACGCAGTTTTGAATGTAATGAAAGTTAAGTCAGAATTTATTGGTTTATCTGTAGAGGAATTTGAACAAATAAAATCTGATGTGAATAATTCACCTATTAAGGTTGAAATTAAAAATCAGGAACTCGCACCACGCTATGCCGGCCTTTACTTTGAAAATGTAAAAGTGAAACCCTCACCTGACTGGATACAGGAAAGATTGAAAACAATCGGGCTCAGTCCTATCAACAATATTGTGGATATCACCAATTATGTTCTCCATGATTTAGGACAACCTTTGCATGCCTTTGATGCAGACAAAATCGCAGACAAAAAAATCATTGTCCAAACGCTTCCTCAAGGAACCAAATTCAAAACTTTGGATGGCGTGGAAAGAGAATTAAATGGAACAGAATTAATGATTTGTGACAAAAACGGCGGACTTTGTATGGCAGGCGTGTATGGCGGAATTGATTCCGGAGTAACTGAAACCACTACAAATATATTTTTGGAAAGTGCCTACTTCAATCCGGTGTCCATAAGAAAATCGTCTAAATACCATGGGTTAAACACAGATTCTTCTTTTCGGTTTGAACGTGGAATAGACCCAAATATGACAATAAAAGCGTTGAAAAAAGCCGCTATCCTTTTATCGGAATATGCAGATGCAAAAATTTCAGGAGAGATTCTGGATATTTATCCCGAACCTATTGAAGATTTCAAAGTGGTTTTGCGATACCATAAACTGGACCAGCTGTTGGGAGAAAGGATTCACAGAGAAAGAATCAAAGGAATATTGGAATCTCTGGAAATTAAAATAAATTCAGAATCAAATGAGGCGCTTGAAGTGGCTGTTCCACCCTATAGAGTAGATGTGCAGCGAGAAGTGGATTTGGTTGAAGAAATTTTAAGAATCTACGGATATAATCAAATTAAAATGCCTGAAAAGGTTTCGTTTTCGGTGGTGAAAAATTCAGAAAAGAACCATCAGTTTATTGAAAATTCAATTGCGAACGTTTTGATATCTTCCGGATTTCATGAAGCCATGAACAATTCTTTGACCAAAATTGAAAATCACACAATATATAATCTCGATGAAAATTCGGCTGTTAAAATGCTGAACCCATTGAGTAAAGATTTAGCGGTTATGCGTCAATCTATGCTTCCCGCCCTGCTGGAAAATACCGCCTATAATCTGAACCGGAAAAATTCAGACATTAAATTGTTTGAGTTCGGAAAAGTGTATGAAAAATTGACAGAAAGTTATAACGAAAAATATCGTTTGGCAATTTTAATTTCCGGAAATAAGACAACTGAGAATTGGGCTGAGCCTACTAAGAAAACCAATTTCTATACCTTGAAAGGTATTTTGAGCCAGTTGTTTGACCGATTAGGTATTAGAAATATAATTGAAAAACCGGTTCATTCTACTATTTATTCAGATGCGATTTCTTTGGAATCAAATGGGAAGGTATTGGGAACAATTGGGATAATTGATAAGCAGCTACTTAAAAAATCAGATGTTTCACAAGAAGTGTTTTTTGCAGATATGGATTGGGATTTAATGTTGGAACGGGCATCTGAATTCAATTTGAAATTCAAAGAAATACCTAAATTCCCAGCAGTAAAAAGAGATTTGGCCATGTTGATTGACAAGGGTATTTTGTATGCTGATTTGTTTAGTTCGGTTCAAAATTTGAAGTTAAACTTATTGAAATCCGTTCAACTATTTGATGTGTATGACGGGGATAAATTGCCTGAAGGTAAAAAGTCTTATGCGATGAGTTTTGTACTTCAAGATGAAGAAAAAACTTTGAGCGATTCGGAAATTGACAAAACTATGAATGAATTAATTCGTAACTTTCAACAAAATTTCAAAGCCGAGCTGCGAAATTAAAATAGAACAAAATGAAAAAATTAATTGTCCTGATAATTTTAAGTGGAACTTTGTTTGTTTCATGTAAGACTTCTGCTGTAACAGATTTTAACAAAATAAAGCAGATAATTTCCAGCAATACTTGGGTCTTGCAAGATGAAAATGGCGGTGTAGTTGGGTTCAATGGCAAAGATGTTACCATGACTTTTCATGAAGACAACGGGCTTAAAGCAGGTGGTTTTGCAGGTTGCAATAATTATTTTGCCAGTGTTGACCTATTGCCGGACAGAGTTAGCTTTGGACAAGCTGGTTCTACGATGATGGCTTGTCCTGAAATGGATGGTGAACAGGCATTTCTGGATTTACTGACCCAAATCAATGGCTATGAAATCGCAGGAAATGAATTGAAATTTTACCAAAATAAAATTTTATTACTGAGGTTTAAAGCGAAATAAGCCGAAGTTAGAAATGAATTTGAACCCCGTCAGAAATGATGGGGATTTTTTATATTGAATAATTTCTCTCTCCAAAAATGGAGCTTCCAACCCGGACCATATTACTCCCTTCTTCAATGGCTATCTTGTAATCACCGCTCATTCCCATAGAAAGTGTTGTAAATCCATAGGTTGTTTTAAATTTTTCGTAAAAAATTTTCAAACTCCTGAACTCCTTCTTTATTTGATCTTCATCATCAGTAAAAGTCGCCATTCCCATCAATCCAACTATTTTCACAAAGGGAAAATTGGATTCGTAAGTTGCTAGAATTCTTTGGGCTTCCTCCTGCCCCATTCCGAATTTTGTTTCCTCAGCCGCAATCCTGATTTGTAATAAACAAGAAATAATTCTTTCTGATTTAAGCGCCTGTTTATTAATCTCTTTTAACAAGCTTTCGCTGTCCACACTATGAATGAGATGAACAAATGGAGCAATGTATTTGACTTTATTTTTCTGTAGATGACCAATTAAATGCCATTTTATGTCTTTTGGAAGAACTTCATGTTTTTCAACCAGCTCCTGAACTTTGTTTTCTCCAAATTCCAATTGTCCCGCATTATACAAAATTTGAATGTCACTTACCGGTTTGGTTTTGGAAACCGCTACCAATGTAGTTGTTTCGGGAATTGTCTTCAGGATTTCATGCAAATTATCTACAATGCTCATGTTTGTTCTTATTTCTAATGTGGAAGTTGTTTCATTCTGAACGAAATAGATAACGAATCTAATATTCTGAAAATAAATTCTTTTTTCGCAGAAACGAAACACAATTTTATTTTAAATCATTCTTTCAATTGAAAAATGGTTAAACCGCTCAAAGGTTTGGGTTCTATGTATGTGCTTTTTGGTGGCATTTTTAATCCCAAGTCGGCAATTTTCTCCAAGTCATGGGCGGCCACGGGATAAAAGAAGAATCCGGCTTTGAACTTACCCTCATCCACCTTTTCACGCAACTTTCTTACTCCTTCCACGTTGCCGGTTCCACGGATAAAATCAACCCGCTCATCATCACGCGAATCTTGGATGTTCAAGATAGGTTTTAAAATTAGTTCTTCAAAAAGATAGGTGTCCAACTCTGATAGTCCATGTACAGTCAAAGCTTCTTTTTTCACAAACAGACTATAGAATTGCCCATTCATGTATAATCCTAAATGATGTTTTTTGGATGGGAAAAAGGCGGTTTCTCCTCTTTTTGTTATTTCAAATTTGTCATTTAATTCTTTTAGAAATTCTTCTTCTGAATGACCATTTAAATCTTTGACCAACCGGTTATAATCTTTGATGATTAATTCCCGGTCTGAAACCAGCATTGCCAGGGTAAAATGATAGGGTTCATTTCCCGTATCGTTCTTATTTTTTTTAGAAATTGATTCTGTATAAACAGAAGAACTTTCCATACGGTGGTGGCCATCTGCTATGTAAAGTGCTTCATATTTTTCAATGGAATCTTTGAATTGCTGTAAATTCAAACGGTTCTCTACCTGCCACATTTGATGAAGATTTTCTTCCTTATCTTTAAAGGAAACCACCGGAAGACGTTTCATTTCGAGATCCATCAACAAATCAATACGCTGGTTATGAGGGTAAGTAAGTAAAACAGGTTCAGCGTGAAAATGAATATTTTGCAGGTAATTGGCGAATAATTCTACTCGCTTTATCAGCGTTTCTTCATGTTTTTTTATTTTACCTTCTACATAATCATTTATATTGACCAACCCGATCAATGCCCGTATATGCTCTTTTTCCGGTTTGGTAATCTGGTAAATATAAAAGGAGGGCTTGTCCTTTTCTGAGCGAGCACTGTTTAAGAAATCCAAAAAATTCTGCCTAACCCGGGTATGTTTTGCTTCTACTGATTGATCGGTATTCCCCCAAGTGGGTTTGATGATCTGGAGAAAAGAGTCCGCATTGGATGAGACTTCTTTTTCCAGTTCTTCATCATTATAGCTGTCAACTGATTTGGTTGAAAAAAAGCCCGCAATCTCTTTTACGGGCCGTATTCCTTTAAATGGCTTAAACTGTGGCATTTTGCAAATTTACAAAAAATTTCAAACCGTTGTTTGTTTATAGAAAGTGGTAATTTGCTCTGCCAACTCAATTCCAATTCTTTCCTGTGCTTCTTCTGTGCTTCCTGCCAAATGTGGAGAAAGTGAAAGCTTTTCGTTCATCAGTAACCGAACACTTGGTTTGGGCTCTTCTTCAAATACATCCAAACCGGCTCCGGCCAATTTGCCGGAATCCAAGGCTTCCAGTAAAGCACTTTCATCTACAACACCTCCTCTCGCGGTATTGACGATCATGGCACCATCTTTCATTTTTTCTATTTCAGCTGTACCAATAATGTATTGTTCTTGCGCCGGGATGTGCAAGGTGAGAATATCAGCTTGTGTCAGAACATCTTCAAATGTTTGTATGTCAAAATGAAACATAACACATTGTCCGTCAAAAAATTCAACGGGGACGTCTGCTTCTTTGTAGGTTCTGTCATAGGCGATGACTTTCATTCCTGCTCCAATCGCATTTTTTGCGACTTCTCGCCCAATTCTGCCAAATCCTATAATGCCAATTGTTTTTCCTCTTAATTCAAATGCTTTTCCAAATGCTTTTTTTAATTCTTTGAATCTGGTTTCACCTTCCAAAGGCATTTCACGATTGGACCTGTGAAGGTTTCGGTAAAGCGAATAAACATGTGCCATCACCATTTCTCCCACAGACGCAGAAGATGCAGCCGGTGTATTGATTACCAAAATTCCTTTGGATTGGGCATATTCAACATCTATATTGTCCATACCTACTCCACCTCTGCCTATAATTTTTAAATTTGTTGCATCAATCAAATCCTGGCGTACCTTGGTAGCGCTTCTCACCAACAATACTTCGATTTGGTTTTCCTTAATGAAATTGGCCAATTGATCTTGTGCTACAAAAGTGGTAATAACTTCAAAACCTTCTTTTTCCAGTAAAATCTTTCCAGCCAGTGAAATTCCGTCGTTTGCTAATATTTTCATGTTTTATTAATTAATAGCCACTATTTCCCCTTATCCAGAGGGAAATTAGATGAGGCTTACCCAAATTTTTGTTCAAATTGTTTCATTACCTCTACCAAAACCTGAACACTTTCAATTGGCAATGCGTTGTACATACTTGCACGGTATCCACCTACATCTCTGTGTCCATTTAGACTTGCGATTCCGGCTTCTTTCCACATTTTGTCAAATTCAGATTTCAAATCTTCATTATTCAATACAAAAGTTGCGTTCATTTCCGAACGATCCATTTTTTCCGCAGTTCCATTAAACATTTCATTTCGGTCAATTTCAGAATACAATAGTTCTGCTTTTGCCTGGTTTCTTTTTGTAATTTCGGGGATTCCTCCCAAATTTTTCAACCATTGTAAGTTTAGCATTACACCATAGATAGCCAAAACCGGCCAGGTGTTGAATGCGCTTCCTTTGCTTATGTGGGTTTGGTAATTAAGGTAATTGGGAATATCTCTTCCCGTTTTTCCCAAAATTTCTTTGTTGACAATGGTTACAACACTTCCGGCAGGTCCCATGTTTTTCTGTGCGCCCGCATAAATCACATCAAATTTTGAAACATCAACCGGTTTGCTCATAATGTCGGAAGACATATCACAAACGACCGGAACCGGACTTTCAGGGAATAATTTCATTTGTGTTCCAAAAATGGTATTGTTGGACGTACAGTGAAAATAATCCACATCAGAAGGAATGGTAAATTCTTTTGGAATATAATTGAAGTTTTTATCGCCAGAAGAAGCCACCACATTAACTTCACCCATCCTTTTTGCTTCTTGAATGGCTTTTTTTGCCCAGACACCGGTTTCCAAATAAGCTGCCTTCCCTCCATTTAACTTCATTAGGTTAAAGGGGGCCATTACAAACTGCAAAGAGGCACCGCCTTGTGTGAAAATAACTTCGTGGGTATGGGGTACATTCATTAACTCCTTGACCAAAGAGATTGCGGTATCAATTACTTCCTGTGCATCAGCCCTCCGATGAGAAATTTCCATAATAGATGAGCCTGAATTGTTGAAATTCAAAACAGCTTCCGCCATTTTGTCAAAAACTTCCTGTGGAAGAATGCAGGGGCCTGCACTGAAATTGTGGATTTTCATGATATTTTACTTGTTTATTTTTAAGGTTTCTAGTTATTATTTTTTAGTTATTACTCGCCATGCATAAATTCTTTCTTTTTTAGCAGACGTTCTTCGCTTTCTACGTGGTCTTCATCGGGAACACAACAATCCACCGGACAAACCGCCGCACATTGTGGTTCTTCATGAAATCCTTTACATTCCGTACATTTGTCCGGAACAATAAAATAAACCTCGTCACTTACAGGTTCTTGAGATTCATCTGCGTCAAATGCTTTTCCGTCTATATTGATAATGTTTCCATGGAGATGAGTGCCGTCTGCATACCGCCAGTCAACGGCTGCTTCATAAATCGCATTGTTTGGGCATTCAGGTTCACATGCTCCACAATTGATACATTCATCAGTGATTATGATTGCCATTTTGGTTTATTTTGAATTAAAAATTATAAATTTTGAATGACTCAAATAAATTGGGTTTACTCTCTGTAAACTGTTTTTTTATCATTAAATTTGCACCGCAAAAGTACCATATTTTTTCCACAATTATGCCATTTCAAAGCCGTATTTCCGCATTTTATGATTTAGGTCAGTTTTTTTCTTTTCTTACTGAAAATGAAATGGATAAAAAAACAGATTCTGCTAAATTCAACTATTTGAAAGAAGAAATTTTAACGGTTTTAAATTTGGCCGAAATCCAAAATCCATGGTTCACACAAGACAACCTGAAATTTTGTTTGGAACAATGGGGAAAAACCCTTACATCGGAAAATTTAACTAATTGGGTCAAAAACTATTCCGAAACAAAAAACCCTAAGAATGTAGGCATTGTGATGGCCGGAAATATCCCACTTGTAGGATTACATGATTTAATTTGCGTTTTGTTGTCAGGAAATAACGCTTTGGTAAAGGTTTCTTCAAAAGATGAAGCGCTCATGGATTTTGTATTAAATTTTTTACAAAATTCAAACGAAGATTTAAAAAACAGCATCCAAAAAGTGGAAAGATTGAAAACTGCAGACGCGGTGATTGCTACAGGAAGCAATAATACTGCACGGTATTTTGAATATTATTTCAAAGAGATTCCACATATCATTCGTAAAAACCGGACTTCGGTGGCAGTTTTGAATGGAAAGGAAACAGAAGAGGATTTAAGTAAATTGGCTGAAGATATATTTCGTTACTTTGGATTGGGGTGTAGAAATGTTACAAAATTATATTTACCCAAAGGTTTTAATACCGATCTGCTTTTTGAATCTTTTTTTAACTGGAATCACGTCATTAACCACACTAAGTATTCCAATAATTATAGTTATAACCGTGCTATTTATTTGATGGGAAGCGAGACGTTTTTAGACAATAATTTTGTAATGTTAAAAGAGTCAGGCGAAATATTTAGTCCGATTGGTGTGGTAAATTATGAATTTTATGATGATTTGGACGAAGTTAAAATTGGATTGGTTCAAATCGAAGAAGAAATTCAGTGCGTAGTTGGAAACGATTTTTCCGTTCAATTTGGTGAAACACAAAAGCCTTCCTTAACCGATTATGCTGACGGTGTAGATGTGATGGAGTTTTTGGGAGGAATATAAAAAATTGCCTCCGTTTAGAAGGCAATTTCAAAAGAGTACTTAAATTTAAGAGACTTATTCGTCAATACCGAAACAATAAATTCTCACATCATTGTTTGTAGAAAGTATGTTTGCAGCTTCTTTTCCTTTGTAAATCGGCATAAAAGAATATTCTCCCGGAGAAAGAGGTAAATCAAATTTCATTTCATATAAATCACCCTCAATCTTTACCAACTGTGGTATTGTGAGATATTCACTCATATCTTTTGAACCGCCCATATTGTATCCTTGCTGTATAAATCTTCTGTATTTTTTACTTTTTTTGACAACATCGGCTTTTGAAATAATCACCAAATCCATCGGATCCGTACCTTCATCAAGCTGGATGATAAACTTTGGTAATTGTCCGGATTTGAATCGAACCGGTGAGTTTTTACTGTTAAGAACCGTCAAATATTGGTTTACACCCCCATAACCAAACCCAATCGCTTTAGCTTCAATTTTTGAGGCAATCCGTTCAAAATCTTTGACCGACCCATCTTCAATATAATAAGGCACAAAATTCTTTTCGACCGTTTGGGAAAACAAACTAACCGAAATAAAAATCAAAAGGCAACAAATCAAATTTTTCATAGTATAATTTTTAGTAGTTATAATTAAAATGCAAAGAATGCTCCAATATTAAATGAATTCAACATACTTTTCTGCCCCTTGGTGCTATCTTTGTCCTCTATGTTCATCATTCCTTTTCTATATTCTAAAAATGCTCCGAATCTTGAAAAGGTATAACCAACCTGCGCTGCCAGACCTGCATTTAAGCGAACAAAACCTCCATCTTCATAAATATCAAAACTTCCTGAATCCGAATTTTGCTCTCCGTACACACCACATGAAACAAAAGGCCCTAATTTCCCAAACATTCCAAAGGAAGCAGTATAATTAAAAGAAGGTGTTAATTCTAAATAAGTCAACTGATAATCTATTTTCGAAAGCGCTTCAACATTAAATCTATAGTATGAAACTCTAAAATCAATATCCAGAGCCATATTTTCATTAAAGGAAACTGGCTGAACCACACCAATTGTCACACCGGCACTCGACTTATAATCGTACTCTTCACTTGCTTTATCATCAGAAAACTGTAGATTGGCCATAGTAACACCCGCAAATACTTTTGTCTTTTTATTAACCTGTGAAAATAGCTGACTGAAAAGTCCTAAAAACAAGATTAATGTAATTGTACATTTTAAATTTTTCATGATAAATTATGTTTTTTAGTTTACCGCCAAAAGTATAGACTCAAACCATATCAAAAAATACCCTCTTGAGGGTATTTTTTAAATAAGAAACCGACCGTATTTCATTTTTCAAATGTTTATTTTCGTATTTTTTGATTTCATAAAACTATATTTGCACATCAAAATCCAATAGATAAACAAAATGAAATACAAAAGAATACTCCTTAAATTAAGCGGTGAGGCTCTAATGGGAACCCGCCAATATGGTATAGACCCTGAAAGGCTGAATGAATATGCAAAAGAAATCAAGGAAGTTGTAGGTTTAGGAGTAGAAGTTGCGATTGTGATTGGCGGAGGAAACATTTTCCGGGGTGTTGCAGGCGCCGCCAACGGTATGGACAGGGTTCAGGGTGATTATATGGGAATGTTGGCCACAGTAATCAATTCCATGGCTTTACAATCTGCTTTGGAAGAAGCCGGAGTTTATACTCGTTTGCAAACAGCCATCAGAATGGAACAGATTGCAGAACCATTCATCAAACGACGCGCAACCCGCCACCTCGAAAAAGGGCGTGTAGTAATTTTTGGAGCCGGAACCGGAAACCCTTATTTTACAACCGACACAGCCGCAACACTACGCGCAATAGAGATTGGAGCTGATGTAATCCTCAAAGGAACACGCGTAGACGGAATTTATACGGCTGACCCTGAAAAAGACCCGAATGCAACAAAGTTTGACAAACTTACATTTGACGAAGTGTACCAAAAAGGATTGAATGTAATGGATATGACCGCTTTTACCTTAAGTCAGGAAAATCATTTGCCCATTGTTGTTTTTGATATGAATACAAAGGGAAATTTAAAAAGATTGGTTCAGGGAGAAAACATTGGAACTTTGGTCAATTAGTAACAATGTTATTTAAAACGGTGGCTGAACAAAACAGAATTCTATAATGACAATCAAATCATGAATTTTGAATTTTAAGTTTTGAATTTATATATTCGCAAGGCGAACTTTGATTTTCACTAAAAGATTAAACAAAATAGAATAATGGAAGAATTAGATTTTATTGTAGAAGAAGCAAAAGACCAAATGCAAAAGGCCTTGGAACATCTTGAAAAAGAGTTGACCAAACTACGTGCAGGCAAGGCTAGCCCCGCTATGCTCTCTACTGTAAGATTTGACTATTACGGAAACTCCACCCCTTTGAGCCAGGCAGCCAACATAGGGGCGCCGGATGCGCGGACATTGACCATTCAACCCTGGGAAAAAAATCTGATTCCGGAAATCGAGAAAGCGATTATCAATTCTAACTTGGGTTTTGCGCCTTCCAATAACGGTGATATGATCATCATTAACATTCCGCCATTGACTGAAGAGCGTCGTAAAGAATTGGCAAAACTGGCAAAAGCAGAGGCTGAAACCGCAAAAGTAAGTATCCGGAATGCACGTAAAGATGCAAATAATGAAATCAAGAAAGAAGAAAATGCTTCTGAGGATTTGAAAAAGCAATACGAAGACCGCGTTCAGGAATTAACAGATAAATACGTCAAATCTACCGACGACATACTGGCTGCTAAAGAAAAAGAAATTATGACCGTATAAGATTTACACTAAATTTTATACTTTCTTTATCTCAAATATTCAAAATAACAGAAATGTCATTCCAAAGAACAAGAAATCTTTTCAATTCTTTTTATGTCATCACGAATTTCAAATGATTTTTTCCAGAAACACAATGCGGTTTTTGTCGCAGAGAATTTACTGGGTAAAACTTTGGTAAGAAAATTTGATAATGGGCAAATCCTTTCTTCTAAAATTATAGAAACCGAAGCTTATATGGGTGCCGAAGATTTGGCCTGTCATGCGAGCAAAGGGAGAACACCCAGAACTGAAGTCATTTTCCATGAAGGTGGTAAAGTCTATGTTTACCTAATTTATGGAATGTATTGGATGCTCAATTTTGTAACGGGAACGGAAAATGAGCCGCAAGCTGTTTTGGTTCGCGGAATTGAAAACTGCATTGGCCCGGGAAGAGTCGGGAAACTGTTGAAATTAGACAAATCATTTTATGGTGAAGATTTGGAAACATCTGACAGAATCTGGCTGGAAGACTCCTCTCATCAAGGTGAAATCATCACAACACCACGGATTGGAATTGATTATGCCGGTGAAATTTGGAAAAATAAACCTTGGCGGTTTGTGCTTAAAGGATAAGATGATTCCCAATTCTTTCCTAAATTTTCATTTAACTTTGGCTTAATTAATAAACTTGATAGACTTGGGTCTGCCATTAAACAATCTTTGTAAATGAAAATTCTGATTATAGAAGACGAAAAGGAATTGCGCAATGTAATGAAAGATTCGCTTGAAAAAGACAATTACCTTATCGAGTCTGCATCTGATTTTCATTCTGCATTGGACAAAATCATTTCGCACGAATATGATTGTATTTTGCTCGATATAATGCTTCCCGGCGGAAATGGGATTGATTTGCTTTCTGAAATTAAAACACTGCAGAAAAAAGAAGCAATCATCATCATTTCGGCAAAAGATTCTGTTGACGATAAGGTTTTGGGATTGGAATTGGGAGCCGATGATTATTTGGCAAAACCCTTTCATCTGGCTGAATTAAATGCACGAGTGAAATCCGCCATCAGGCGTAGAAACCAAGATGGTGATAATAAAATCAAATGGAAAAATCTGGAACTTGATCCGGAAAACAGGACTGTGTTGGTAAATTCCGTTGATTTGGTTTTGAATCGCAAAGAATTTGACCTGCTTTATTATTTTATAACAAATCCTAAAAGACTCATTACCAAAACTTCGATTGCAGAATATGTTTGGGGTGATCATGCAGAAGAATCTGATAATTTGGATTTTGTTTATTACCAAATTAAGAATCTTCGTAAAAAATTGAGTGAATCACGTTTTGAAGCCGATATTCAGGCGGTTTATGGAGTTGGTTATAAATTGATTTAAATGCCGAAACGTTCACTTAAATACTACACGCTTCGTTATCTCATAATCGCTATTTTGGGAATTATCGCCATTTGGGCGGCCTCTTTTTATTGGTTAATCATTGACGAAGTTTATGATAATATTGATGACGGTCTCAAAGACAGCGAATTGCGCATTAAAAATGAGCTAAATAAAAATCCTGAAGTGCTTTTGACTTCCCGGTTTGACTTGGCACAGTTCAGAATTACGTCATTAGCCCCCGGAAATTATAATTATACAACGTATATATATAATACCAAAATGTATATGCCTTATGATGATGATGATGAGCCGGTACGAATTCTTCAAAATATATTTTCACACCAGGGAAAGCCTTATCAGCTTGAAATTTATACTTCAACGGTGGAAGAAGATGAATTATTGGAAAATCTTTTGATTGCTTTGCTTGTTTTATATTTCGCATTGGTTATAAGTCTGGTTTTAATCAATCATTTTATTCTAAAGAAAGCCTGGAGCCCGTTTTACAACTTATTGAACAAGTTGAAAGCATATAAGATTGGAAAGGGAAATCAATTTGAGATCACAAAAAACAATATCAAGGAATTTAATGAGCTGGAAAATGAACTTTCGGCAATGATTTCTCGTAATGAACAGATTTATGAACAACAGAACCAGTTTATTGGAAACGCTTCGCATGAACTTCAAACTCCTTTGGCTATTGCTTCCAACAAATTAGAATTATTGATGGAAGATGAAAGTGTGTCCGAAAACCAAATTCAGAAAATTGATGAAGTCAATCAAACATTGAACCGTTTGAAACGCTTGAACAAATCTTTGCTAATGCTTTCCCGAATTGAAAACCGTCAATTTCAGCCTACTGAAAACTTAGTCATAAATGATGTTGTCCACCAGAGTTTGGAGGAATTTGAGCCGATGATTGAGTTCAAAAAAATCCAAGTGAACCTGACCGAGAAAGGGTATTTTGAAGCCAAAATGAATCCTGACCTGGCTGCGGTACTGATCAACAACCTGATTAAAAATGCCATAACGCACAGTAAAAAAGACAAAGAACTGACAATTGAAATTTCAAATAAATTTATTTGGATGAAAAATGCAGGTGAAGAAACATTGGATCCACAGAAAATCTTCGCGCGATTTTATAAAGACCAGCAAAATGAAAATTCAACCGGCTTGGGTTTGGCCATTACCAAATCCATTATCAATCTTTATCCGGAATTAACTATCCAATATCGTTTTGACCAAGGACATATCTTTGAAATCAAGAAATTTTAAATTCCCAATTCTTTCCAAATTCACTTTCGAACTTTGCTTTATAATTTAAAAACAACCATTATGAATGCAAATGTTAAATTCACCCAAGTTATTTTATTAATTGTCATGTTCGGATTTGGAACTCTGATCAATGCGCAGGAAACCGTCATTAAACAAGCCGAACTTCCCAAAACGGCACAAACTTTTTTATCACAAAATTTTTCGGGACAAAAAGCAATTCAAATTATAAAAGACAAAGGAATGATTTCTACCGAATACGAAATTCGTATGGAGAACGGAACCAAAGTCGAATTTGATGGAGATGGAAACTGGAAAGAAGTAGACGGAAAAAACAAAAGCGCTATTCCCACAGGATTTATCCCAAGCAATATAACTTCTTATGTGTCTAAAAATTTTCCAACATATCAAATTTCAAAAATAGAAAAGGAATCTAAAAAATATGAAGTGGAATTAACCAATGGATTGGATTTGGAATTCAATCTAAATGGAGATTTTTTAAGAATTGATGATTAAATCAAACAACTTAAATATTATTTATGAAAGCAAATTTTTTAAAATCTTTAGCATTAATTACGACACTGTTCTTATTTGCAGCTTGTAATAATGACGATGACCAAAATAACAACGAAACGGTTATTGATTATTCAGAGTTATCGGAAGCTTGTAAGACAACAATTGAGACACATTTTCCAAATGCAACTGCCACACGTGTAGAAATGAAAAATGTTCCCGATTCAGACGGAACTGTGTATGAAGTAAATCTCAGTAATGGATTTGAGATTGATTTTGACGCAGAATGTGTTTGGACAGATATAGATGGAAACCATCAGCAGGTTCCGGACGCTTTGATTCCGGATGCGATTTTGGACTATGTGCAAACTCATTATCCTTCTCCGCTCTTTATAGAGGGCATTGACAAAGAACCTTATGGATACCAAGTGGAAATTTCAAACGACATAGATTTGAAATTCAATGCAGATGGTTCTTTCATAGGGATTGACAATTAAAAAGCTAGAATTCTATTAAAAACAAAAAAGGTTTCGCAATATTCAGCGAAACCTTTTTTTGTCATTCGTAAATCTTATGTAAACCTAATTTTAAGCTTGTCTAACATTTACAGCATTTGTCCCTTTCTTTCCTTCTTCTAAGTCAAAAGAAACCTCATCGTTTTCTCTAACTCTGTCAACCAATCCGGTTACATGGACAAAATACTCTTTACCTGACTCGTCATCTTTAATGAATCCGTAACCTTTGGTTTCATTGAAGAATTTGACAGTACCTTTATTCATATTAAATTAATTTGTACAAAAGTAGGCATAAAAAATGGGCTGCACACTATGAATTATGATTAATTAAAAATTAAATTTATCTTCTTTTGCTACCTTTTTGCTTTTTTGCGCCCCCAAATTCAGGTTTTCCTCCATATTTTGAACGCCCCCCGCTTCTTTTGCTCTCAAAACCACCGCGTTTTCCACCAAAAGATTTTCCGCCTCGTTTTCTATCGCGGTCTCCTTTTCGTTCAGAACTTTCTCCTGCTCTACTTTCTTTCTTTTCAGGGTTTGAAATCTGAACATCTGCTTCTTCATTTGCAAATGAATCCAAAATCAATTTTTCGTATTCACTATCGGCTTCAAAAAAGGAAAAATTTCTTAAGATTTCAATTCTTCCGATTTCAATATCTCGCTTTTTTGTAACCTCATTGATCAGACCGATCAGGTTTGGCGCTTTCAATTTTTGTTTTTGCCCCAGTCCAATGTAAAATCTTGTAAAGCCACGCACATTTCCTCTTTTGCTTGTTCGTTCTTCCCTACCCGATTCAGAGATATTCAAATCTTTTGCATTTTTGTAATAATCCAAAAAAGTGGTGAATTCCAGTGAAACAAATCTTTTGAGCAGTTCATCGCGATCCATCCATTCCAGCTTTTTGGAAATCGTTTCCATATAAGGTTCAATCTGTGATTCGTCCACTTCGATTTGTTCAATTTTATCAATTGTGGCAAATAAACGTTTTTCTACAATTTCTTTTCCGTTCGGAACCTGTTTGCGTTCAATTTTTTTATGGATTAATTTTTCTAAATCTTTAATTCTCCTGCCCTCGCGTGAGTGTGCTATGATGATAGAAATACCTTTGTTTCCCGCTCGCCCCGTACGGCCGCTTCGGTGTACATATACTTCGGGGTCGTCGGGTAAGTTGTAATTAATTACGTGTGTCAGTTCGGTTACGTCAATTCCGCGTGCAGCAACATCGGTTGCCACCAAGAGCTGAAGTTGTTTTCTCCTGAACTTATCCATCACGCTATCACGCTGTGCCTGAGATAAATCACCATGCAAAGCATCAGCATTATATCCATCCTGAATCAAGGCATCGGCCACTTCTTTTGTTTCTCTTCTGGTTCTGCAGAAAACAATTCCATACACATCGGGGTTGATGTCGGCTAAACGTTTCAATGCCAGGTATCGGTCATTTGCCCGAACCATATAATATTGATGTTCAATATCGTTAGATGCTTCATTTGTTTTCCCGATGGCGATTTCAACCGGTTTATGCATATATTCAGAAGCTATTCTTCTTACTTCTTTTGGCATAGTGGCAGAAAACAATAATGTTTGTTTTTCTTGCGGCGTGCTTTCCAGAATGGCGTCAATATCTTCACGAAATCCCATGTTGAGCATTTCGTCTGCTTCATCCAACACTACCCAAGTAACATGGTTGATTTTTAATGCTTTGCGCTGTATCAAATCCAAAGTACGCCCAGGAGTTCCTACCACGATTTGCGGATTTTTCTTCAGCCCGTTAATTTGTTTTTGCGCATCTGCACCACCATAAACAGGCTGAATCATGACGTTTCCTAAATATTTGGAATATTTTTCCATATCTTTGGTAATCTGCAAACAAAGTTCGCGCGTAGGACATAATATTATGGCCTGAACCGTACGGCTTTCTATGCTCAGGTTTTCCAGAATTGGCAAACCAAAAGCAGCGGTTTTACCGGTTCCGGTTTGTGCCAAGGCGATTACATCTTTTTCTGATGATAAAATTTGGGGAACAGCCTCTTGTTGTACAGGCGTAGGTGTAACGAAACCCAATTCGTCGATGGCTTTGAGAATCGAAGGATTCAAGCCCATTTCATGAAATGTTGTCATTTTAAATTTTTATTTGGCCGGTATTAGTCATTTATCCTCGCACCGGAGATTGTTAAAATCGAATGCGAAAGATGAAATTCAACGGCCACGCAGCCTATAAAACCCAAAATGAATCTTTTACATTCGTGTCTTCCACCCGGAAAACGCGTGCAAAGGTACGGTTTTATTTTAGATTTCAGGTTGCTAAATTTAGATTTTGATGTTTTTGAAAATGTCAGAAACAGTATTTTGGCCAAAGTTTTTTATGTTCTTTTAATCAAATTATAATTACAATATCTCCAAAACCTTATATTTCTTTCCGTTAAATTCAATGTTATTACCGGCTTTGGCTCCTTCAAGCGCTTTGTAAATCGGCGCGTCCGTATTGATTCCGATAAATGTTTTTCCATCTTGCTGAAATTGTTTTGTAGAAATCCCCATATAAAAATTCAATGAATCGGTCAAAACCAAAGCACCGGGTTCAACTTTTTCAAACCCTTCTGTGGGTAAGTTTAAAAAGCTATCAATCATTTGTTTAACACGGGCAATTCTTTTTGTAAGGTTGTCTGCAGATTCAAAGTTTTGATTTTGTTGTGAAAAATCATCAGGGTCAAGGGTAGATTCTTCATCTAAATCAGCTGCCTCGCTGTATGTTTTCAACATTTGCTGCAAACCCTTTAATTCTTCTGTTTCAATTTCTATGATTTGATTTCGTATTTTTTCTTTTAGTAACATAATCGTATTTTTTATTAAAAGTAAAATTAATCAAAAGCATTCATTTGGTATAATTCTTTCAAGAAATATGTAATTTTGATTTATGAAAAATTTAAATTTAATCATTGCTGCCTTTTGGGTTTCTACTATTGCCAATGCCCAAGAGCCCAATCAGGTTTATTTTAATTATGATGAACTCGTTGGGATTCAAATCGAATCAGACTCAACATTGAAAGTTTATTATAACATAAAGGGTAAGCCGGAAAGTCAAACGACAGACTTTGTTAAGACTGCTACCGGAATCAAACTCGGGAAGTTAAAATACAATACAAATCCAAACGTTAAAAAATTAAGCGCTGAACCTTTGGAGTTTAATTCCGGAAATTTATATTTGTCTAAATACCATATGTTTTTCTATTCAGATGACAGCAGGAAAAAAATGGAAAAGCAAGATTGCTATGTTGTCAATAACCAAATTTTTTATGCAAAAAGAGGAAAGATAAGAGGTAAGCTAAAGAAAGCCATTAAAAATTTGAGAAAAGAAAGCCTTAAAACAGTGGAATTAGATTCCAAAACAACCTATGATAAATTTGGAATCCATTGTTTAGGAGCAACAGAAATACTGGGAATGCCAAGAAAATAATTTATAAATCTAATATTTCCAATCTATGAGAAAATCTCTTTTTTTGTGTATGTTTTCAATCATGATTTGCGCCCTTTCCCAAGAAACCTCTAAATGGCGTTTTGGCGGCGGAATAGGGTTAGGCTTTGGAAATAACAACTACTTTGGTATTGCCGTTTCGCCATTTGTTGGCTATGAAATTACGCCACAACTGGAAGCAGGTATAACTGTGGGGTACCAATATTCAAAATGGAGTAATTCAAAACAAAACCTGTTCAATGGGGGTCCTTATCTGAACTACTATCCAATTCCCTCTCTTTTTGCCAGGGCACATTATGAATATTATACCGGAACCCACAAAATAGAGTATGGATACGAATCCGCTTCTTCCAAACATCACTTTAATGAAAGTGCTTTATGGCTGGGAGGTGGATACCGAAGCACGGGTAAGATTCAGTTTTATGCGGGAATGATGTACAATGTGCTCTATGATCATGACAGTAGTTTGTTTTCAACCGGATTGCGCCCCATTATAGGAGTCAGCATTGGCCTTTGAGAAACTCATTACATAAATTAAATTACTGATTATTAATATTTTAAATAATATTTAATGATTTTAACAAAAATAAATTTGGAGAAATAAATAATTCACCATTACATTTGCAACCGAAACGTTCATTCAAGAATTGTCTTATCAAGAAAAGCTGAGGGAATGGCCCGATGAAGCTTTAGCAACCTTCTGATTTATTTCAGAAAAGGTGCTACATCCACCCGCGCATAGCGGAAAGATAAGTTAAAGTAAAGTTTAGTTTATAATTACAAAATATACTCCGGACTCTTCTGACTTATCAGAAGAGTCTTTTTTTTGGACTTTTCTGAAGCTGCTCTTGGTAAGATTTTTTAATCGTAACCACAAAAAATAAATAAAATGAGCAGAATTACAGACATTATCCATTCCGTGCCAGTAGACGAACTAACCGGCGCCATTTCCGTACCGGTTTATCAGACTTCCACTTTTGTGCAGGAAGCACCGGGCATTCATAAAGGGTTTGATTACGCAAGAAGCAATAACCCTACAAGAAAAGCACTGGAAGACATTGTGGCCAAATTAGAAGGCGGTGACAGTGCATTTGCATTTGCTACGGGTCTTGCAGCTATTGACGCTGTCGCCAAATTATTATCGGCTGGTGATGAAATCATAGCGGTAGATGATATTTACGGAGGAGCTTACCGCCTATTTACCCATATTTATGAAAAATTAGGCATCAAAATCCATTATGTAGATACCACAGATGCCGAAAATATTTTGGAATTCATCAGCGAGAAAACCAAGCTCATCTGGATTGAGTCGCCCACCAACCCTACTTTAAAGGTTTCTGATATTCAAAAGATTTCAGAAATAGCCAAACCATTTGGTTCACTGGTAGTTGTAGATAATACATTTGCCAGCCCGGTTGCGCAATTGCCATTTGAATTGGGTGCCGACCTGATCATTCACAGTGCAACCAAATACATTGGCGGGCATTCCGATTTGGTTGCCGGATTGGTAGTAACCAAAACACCTGAATTATCTGAAAAAATAAAATTTATACAAAACGCTACCGGAGGAATTTTAGGCCCGTGGGATTGTTTTTTAGCCATTCGTGGAATCGAAACCTTGGAATTAAGAGTCAGACAGCAAAGTAAAAATGCATTGAAAATTGCACAATATCTGACAACGAGGCATGAGGTGGATAAAGTATATTATCCCGGACTAACTACACACAAAAATCACGAAATCGCTAAAAAACAGCAAAACGGTCTTTTCGGTGGCGTTATTTCTTTTAGTCTAAAAGAAGATAATGTCGAATCTGCAAATCAATTTGTTACATCCACAAAATACTTTAAGCTGGCCGAAAGTTTAGGGGGGGTGAAAAGCTTGCTCTGCCACCCCGCACAAATGACCCATGCCTCTATTCCAAGAGAAAAAAGGCTGAGTTCCGGTGTACAGGATTCGTTAATCAGATTGTCTTGTGGAATTGAAGATGCAGAAGATTTGATCAAGGATATACAATCCGCGTTAGACATTTTGAAATCAAAGAAAACTCATAGTTATTAAGGTGAGAGTCCGGTATTGCCCCAATTTACAGTTAACCTATGGGTAATGCCGGATTCTTTTTAAATCAAATCAAAATGAAAAAAATAAATATCGGATTATTTGGGTTTGGCGTAGTAGGAGAAGGTATTTACCGCGTCCTTTCTGAAAAGCCTCAACTCAATTCTGCCATAAAAAAAATCGTCATCAAACATCCAGATAAACTGCGGAATGCGCCATCGGAGTTATTTTCAACCAATCCCGGAGATATTTTAAATGATAAAGAAATAGACGTAGTAGTCGAGCTGATTGATGATGCAGATGCTGCATTCGAAATTGTAAAAACAGCCATGAACAATGGGAAATCTGTAGTGAGTGCCAACAAAAAAATGATTGCCGAACATCATCTGGAACTCATTGAATTACAAAGAAAAAATCATGTTTCTTTTTTATATGAAGCGGCCGTCTGCGGAAGCGTCCCGATTTTGCGGAATCTGGAAGAATATTATGATAATGACCTTTTAAATTATATAAACGGAATTGTCAACGGCTCTACCAATTATATACTGACCAAAATGAAAGTAGAGAATTATACTTATGATAATGCTTTAAGAGCCGCTCAGGAAAATGGTTTTGCCGAAAGTAATCCTACGCTGGATGTAGAAGGAACAGATGCGGCTTACAAACTTTCCATCATCATTCTACATGCCTTTGGGAGGTTGATTTCACCACAAAATATTTTGAAAAAAGGAATTACGGCATTAAAAAATGAAGATTTTAAGTACGCTGCAGAAAAAAGATATGTCATTAAATTGATTGCCGGATGCAGCATTGATGAATCAAACAACCTGACGCCTACTGTTGTTCCAACCTTTATTGAAAAATCAAAAACGTTGGGGTTGGTAAACAACGAATACAATGGTATTCTGATTGGAAGCGCATTGGCCGACGAACAATTCCTTTATGGGAAAGGAGCCGGCCGCTACCCTACTTCTTCTGCTGTTTTGAGCGATATTTCTGCACTGCGTTATGATTACAAATATGAGCTGAGAAAAGGAATAAAAAACGGATTTTATGGAGGTTATGATTCCGTAAGAAAATTTTATATAGGATTCAAACCTGATCAGAAAATTGATTTAGGCTTATTTCAAAACATAGAGGAATCTTACCGAAGTAAAGAATATGAATACATAACCGGAACCATTGCCCTGCACGATTTGAAAAAGACAGGGCTGCTGGAAAACAATGAAATTTCGGTTATTTCATTTTAAAAACCGATTTACTTCATTTATTTAAGTCTTGCTGAATATCTATTGTTGCTTGTTAATCCTTTGCGGTTTTATGCAAAGGATTTTTACTTTAATGTCAATAAGATGTTTTTATGTTCCCGTATGATTTCCAACAAAATTTCAAAATAAGTCTGACCTGACCCAGCTTCCAGCTCATCCAGCTTCTGCTGAATAAATTTAGTATTGAACATTTCAGGACGCTTCAATTTATTTTGATAAAAATTTCGGGTTGTTTCCATTCCCAAATCCAAACGGCTTTTCTCACTGTTTTTCCAAACAATTTCCAGTTGATCATAATTTTTCAAAATACCAAATCCTCCATAAAGCATATCATGAAAAGCATCTAAGCTACTACCAAGTTTCCAGCTTTCTTCTTTCATTACCAAATGATTGATTTCTTTATAAAAAGAATCAATATCATGAAAATTCCCCCCCTCTATTTCAAGCTTCAAATTGCGCATAAACAAAGAAAAGAATTTCTATCCGTTTCATTTAACGAACTTTCGCCATATTTACAAAAAAATTGAATTATGAATAATAAATTAATTTGGATTTTATTGTACCTGATAATTGTAGCTGCCTGCATTTTCATTGTCATAAAAAGATATTTCATGCTCCAAGAAAGTTCCGAAAGCGATACCTTTGAGTATATTGTTTTGATTTTCTTTATTCTGTTCACTTTCATCAATTTACGCATTCTCATTAAAAGGATAAAAGATTACAGAAAATGAAACTCTCCGAACTGAAAGGCCTTTATGAAAAGGAATTAAATTCTCTTTATTCTTCAAGTGAAATTGAAATTATTTTCTTTTGGATTGCCGAAAAAATCATAGGAAAATCACAGTCTATTTTGAGGTTAGCGTTAACAGAAGAATGGTTTGAATTTGAAGAGAAAAAAAATCTGTTTCTTTTTAAATTACTCCAACTCAAAGAACAAAAACCCATCCAATATATTTTAGGAGAAACCGAATTTTACGGAATGAAGTTTTTTGTGAATGAAAATGTCCTGATTCCTCGTCCTGAAACAGAGGAATTAGTTGAATGGATATTGTCTGACAGTAAAAATTCAGCCATAAAAATTATCGACATTGGAACAGGAAGCGGATGCATACCCATCGTTTTGAAAAAGCATTTACAAGAATCTGAAATCTATGCAATTGATATTTCTGAACAAGCCCTGGAGGTTGCTAAAAATAATGCCGGATATCATCAAGCCAAAATAAATTTCTTGCAAGATGATTTTCTTCAAATGAATTTTGACGCATTGCCAAATTTTGACATCATTGTAAGCAATCCGCCCTACATAGCGGAAAAGGAAATGTCTGTAATGAATGATAATGTGCTAAATTTTGAACCGCATTCGGCACTCTTTGTTCCCGATGAAAACGCTCTCGTTTTCTATGAAAGAATTATTCAATTCGCGAAGCAAAAATTAAATCCAAATGGTAAAATTTATGTCGAAATCAATCAAAGTTTAGCTGCGGAAACAAAGGAATTATTTCAAAATAATTTTCAAAATATAGAATTAAAAAAAGACATTTCGGGAAATTTCCGTATGATCAAATCATTTAACTAAAAATTTATATGAAGAAATTTAAATACCTATTAATCACATTTTTAATACTAATTAATTCAAATATATTCGGACAAGAAATTTCCATTCCCATTGCCACAGATTATGTAGATGCCATACATGCCCAACAGGTAAAATTGGAAAATGCGTTGGTTGAAAAGGATACCGCTATTTTAAATCAAATCCTGCATGAAGATTTGATTTTGGGTCACTCCAACGGATGGATTGAAACAAAAAGAAGTTTATTGACGACACTTCCCACTTCCAAAATTTTTTATCGGAAATTCAAAAAATTAGAAGCGTCTAAATATGCTTATGTCCGAAGCGATCTCTATACTGTTAGGCAATTTTTCAAAGTTAACGGCGAATATGAAAATGAACCTTTTGAAGTAAATTTAAAGACGGTAGAAGTCTGGCTCAAGGAAAATGAGGTTTGGCAGCTTCTCGCCCGGCAAAGTGTGGAAGTGGAGTTCGAAGAATAATTATCTTCCGACCGTTGTAAAAATCGTTTTTAATGCATAAATGAGTTTGCCTAAAAAAATCGGCGCAGCCTACCTTAAATTTACTAAATTTGAATTATGATAAAAAAGATATTTTTGTTTCTGCTACCTGTTTTTTGTTTTTCTCAAAATGAAAATGTGGTAGATCTTGTAACAAATGATACTTGGAATATAGCTTATAATATTTCGGAAACAGGTGAAAGAACAGATGAACCCGATGAAAGCAAAATTCGTTCAAATTGGGTGAAATTCAATAATGACGGAACCTTTGAAACTCCCGGTGGCGTAAACGGAAAAAATATAGGAAAATGGGTATATGACCCTGCCAGTAATTCCATCAATTTTAGTGAGAATGGTGCTAAATACCGTGCCATTGTAGAAGAAATAGGTGACATGGGATTGTTACTCCATTATGTAGACAATGGTGGATTTAAAATCGGTTTGATTCATTACGTTTACATACCAAAAGAAAAATCAAATGAAGAACTTTCCACATTGATTACATCCGGGAAATGGTTGGTGATTGTCAGGAATTTCGAAGACATTACAGATAAAACAGACCCTGAAAAACAAGCTGACACGTGGTACATATTTAATTCAGATGGTACTTATCAGAAGTCTGAAGTTGTGGGCGAAGACGCCTCAGTCTCTGAAGGTACTTGGTTTTTGGATGATAAATTCCAGCTCAATTTAGATGCGGGGGAAAATACGATTTATACTGTTCTGGGAGATAATTCGAGATTGATTCTGACCACTATTTCCGGAGGGTATAATACCATAGAATTCAGAAAGGAAAAATAGTATTAAAAATAACTTCTAACCCATATAAAATGAATATTCCAGAAAATCACCAAACGATTATGCCCTATCTCGTACTACGTGATGTGAGGGGTTTTTTAAAATTTGCTCAAAATGTATTTGATGCGGAAATTCTTACAGAACATCTGGATGATGACAACCGAGTAATGCACGCAGAAATCAAAATCGGGAACAGCACCATCATGATGGGGGAAGCCAACGAAATCTGGAGCGTAAACAATGCCGGAATGTTTATTTATGTTGAAAATGTAGATTCTACTCTTCAGCTCGCAATTAATCAAGGGGCGGAAACCATTTTGGAAATTACGGATAAGGATTATGGTCGAAGTGGCGGTATAAAAGACCCGTTCGGGAATATTTGGTGGATTACTACTTTGTAGGTTTATCACTCATATAAAAAACCAGTGCTCCACCCTTTACAACATCAGAATGTTTTAAAGTATAGTCTTTGATTTCTTTTCCGTTTAACTCTACTTTCTGAACGTAAACATTTTTATTAGAATTATTTATAGATTTGATTTTAAATTTATTACCATTTTCCAATTGAACGGTTGCTTCATCAATCAAAGGACTGCCAATCGAATAAACTTCACTTCCCGGTGCAACCGGATAAAAGCCCAATGCCGAGAAAATATACCAGGCACTCATCTGCCCGCAATCATCATTACCTCCTAAACCGTCTGGAGTAGGTTTGTATTGCATTTCCAGTATATGCCGAACAGTCTCCTGCGTTTTCCAGGGTTCGTCTGACCAGTTATACAAATAAGCCACATGATGTGCAGGTTCGTTTCCGTGTACATATCCGCCCAAAATTCCTTCACGCGAAATATCTTCCGTATCGGCAAAAAATTCATCGGGCAAATGCATCGTAAACAATGTATTTAGCTTTTCTGTAAATTTTTTCTTTCCACCCATCGCCTTAGCCAGGCTTTCAGGATTATGCGGAACAAAAAAGCTGTAATTCCAGCTATTTCCCTCTATAAAACCCATGCCATGGGTTTCACTGATATCAAAATCTTTCCGGAATGTGCCGTCTTTCAGTTTGGGTCGCATCATCCCGATGGAACTGTCAAAATTATTTCTCCAATTCTCTGAGCGTTTCATAAACGCTTCATACACATCCGTTCGTCCTAATTTTTGAGCAGCCTGCGCAATCGCCCAGTCGTCATAGGCGTATTCCAAAGTATTGGAAACCGATGTGGTATTACTTTCATCCGGAATATATCCCAAATCGATATAATCCTCGATTCCCTCATAAAAACGTTTATTAGCCGTTTCAACACAAGCATTCAAAGCAGCATTCTCATCACCATCATATATTCCTTTCACGATTGCATCTGCCACCACCGAAACACTGTGGTAACCACTCATGCACCAGTTATCATTGGCATAATGCGACCAGATGGGCAACATTTTCAACGAAATTTGTTCATAATGTTTCATCATGGATTTTACCATGTCATTGTTTCTTGAAGGCTGTACAATGTTGAAAAACGGATGCAACGCACGATATGTATCCCAAATGGAAAAAGTAGTATAATTTGTAAATCCTTCTGCTTTGTGAATTTCCTGATCCAAACCTTTGTACTCACCGTTTACATCCATATAAACCGTCGGGCTGAGAAATGTGTGGTACAAAGCCGTATAAAAGTTGGTTTTATCATCTTCCGATGCTTTTATTTGGATTTTGTTCAATTCTTTGTTCCAATCCGTTTGCGTTTGATCTTTAATTGCCTCAAAGTCCCATCCGGGCGTTTCAGTCATTAAGTTCTCTATCGCATTAGATTGACTTACAGGTGAAAGTGCAAATTTTATCATCAGCTCTTCTCCTTCTTCCGTTTCAAAATCAAAATGCATCCTGATTTTTTGTCCGGCAATTTCAGGGAAATTTTCGTTTTGATTGAACTTTCGCCAGAATCCTCTGTAAACCTGATTTGTGTCAAAATCCTTTCGACCATAGCTTTTAAAAGGTTTGGAAAAAGTCATCGCAAAATACACCGTTCGCGTTCTCGCCCAACCGTTGGTTTGCCTGTAGCCCGTTAACACAGAATCATTTACTACCCGTACATACGTCCAAACATTTTTATTTTCGTAATTATAAATTCCGGCCATCAAATCCAAAATAATGTGTGCATCTTTGGATTCCGGAAATGTATATTGATGAACACCCACCCGCGTAGTCGCCGTGAGTTCCGCTTTGATGTTGTAATCTTTTAATTTAACTGAATAATAGCCCGGCGTTGCAAATTCTTCATCGTGTGAAAACCGGGAACGGAATCCAGTTTCCGGATTTTGAGACGTTCCGGGATTCATCTGCAATTTACCAACAGTTGGCATAACCAGAAAATCTCCCAAATCGGAATGACCTGTTCCGCTGAAATGCGTATGACTGAATCCGACAATGGTTTTATCTTCATAGCGATAACCGGCACAATATTTATAGACATCGGGATTGTATTTCCCGTCCAGCTCATAGGAAATCGTATCGGTATCCGGGCTTAATTGAACTGCTCCAAACGGCGCCGTTGCCCCCGGGTAGGTATGTCCCATCTTTTCGGTTCCAATGAACGGATCAACATATTTCAAAAGATTTTCCTGTGAAAACGCGGCACAAGAAAAAGTGAGACAGAAAACAAGAAAGAAGTTTTTCATGACCCAAATTTAATAAGAATTAAAGAGGAATAAAAACAGAGAATTTGATTGAGTTTCTTTATTCAATCATTGAGAATTTAATCTTGTTATAATTTTTCCTGTGGGTTATGTTCAATACCTTTGCAGGGCATTTTTGATAGGACAAATGGAAGCGAAAGAAAGACTTTGGAATAAAAATTTCATTATTGCTTGTATGGCGAATTTCTTAATTGCCTGTTCTTTCAATCTGCTGATGCCAACCATTCCACTTTATTTGTCAGATGTATTGAACGTACAGCATTCCAAAATCGGAATTGTACTTTCTTCCTATGCTATTGCTTTGTTGCTAATCCGTCCATTTTGTGGATATCTGGTTGATGTTTACGCCCGAAAACCTTTGTTCTTATTGGGAATTACTTTATTTATTGCCACATTTTTCGGGTATTATTTTGCAGTAACAGTACTGTTTTTTGTTATTTTAAGATTTATTCACGGTTTATTTTGGGGCTTGTCAACCGTTTCTGCCAATACAGTTGCCATTGATATTATCCCCGCCTCCAGACGTGCCGAGGGAATTGGTTACTTTGGGGTAAATACCAATATAGCTATGGCGATTGCGCCTTTTGTAGGAGTAAATATCTATGATGCCAAAGGATTTAATTTTTTAATCAGCTGTGCTTTGATCATGGGGTTTATCTCTATTCTGGTTGTTATTTTCATTAAGGTTCCTCAAAGAATAAAATTAGACAAAACGCCGCCGGTTTCGTTGGACAGGTTCATCCTTACCAAAGCGCTCCCTATATTTTTTAACCAGTTATTTATTTCCTTTGGTTGGGGGACTTTGGTCGCATTTGCAGTTTTATACGGAAAAGAAACAGGGGTACACAATGCAGGGATTTTCTTTTTATTTTTAGCCGGAGGGATTATTCTTTCGAGAGTCACATCGGGTAAATTTGTTGACCGGGGGCACATTCATAAAATCATGTGTATAGCCTTATTTATGATTACACTTGGTTTTATAAGTTTTGCAATGCTGCATAGCATTTATGCGTTCTGTGTTGCCGCATTTGTAATCGGAATCGGTTACGGAACACTCTTCCCGGCTCTTCAAACCATATACATCAATATGGCGCCGGCTTCAAAACGCGGAACAGCCAACTCCACTTATTTGACCGGCTTTGATTTGGGAATCGGAATGGGAATGCTGCTGGGCGCTTATTTAGGTGACCATTGGGGGTTTTCCAATATGTATCTGTTTACAGCAGGTCTGTGTTTTGTAGCGCTTTTTGTATATTGGTTCAATTCCAGAAATGTCTTTGAAAAATATAAGGTAAGATAAGTTTTCTCCGGTATATTTTTTACATTAGAGAGTTCAAACAAAAAAACATGCCGAAATACATTGGAGCTGTAACGATTTTATTGTTCATTGCCATGGTGATAATCCGTATATTCAGCTTGAAGCAACAAGGCATCAATGCAATAGAATTTGGAAAGAAAGATCGAAAGGATTTTTTATTACTTCCCTTTGCTTTTTTTTATTTTTATTTGATTGCGGCCCATGTATTCGATTTGTCAACTTTCGGAATTGGGATGTTATTTCAAAATGAGATTCTTTCTTGGGCAGGCGTAATTTTCTGCCTGCTGGCTTTGGGCTTTTTTATATGGACCATGATTTCATTCAAAAAAAGTTTTCGTGTGGGTTTGGCAGAAAACTCTTCTCAAGGTTTAATTACTGACGGTGCGTTTGCCATTAGCAGGAATCCGATTTATGTTTCATTTGGTCTCATGCTGGTCGGACAGTTTTTGATATTCCCCAACTGGGTTTTTATAATCTACGTATTTGCCGGAGTCTTTACTTTTCACAACCAGGTATTAAAAGAGGAAAAGCTTTTGAAAACACAATACGGAGAAGAATTTGAAAAATACTGCCGGGAAGTGAACAGATACTTTTAATTAAGTACAAATTGAAAATCAATATTCACTCGCATTATTCAACCTCATAACAGCAGAGCTATTTAAATTCAGGGAAGGCGCCTGGATAATCGCCTCCAATTGGCTCAAACTAGTTGCACTCACAATGGGTGCCGTAATGGACGGACGTTGTAATAGCCATGCTAATGCCACAACTGCCGAAGTAGTTTTAAATTCTGTTGAAATTTCGTCTAAGGTCTCGAGAATTTTTCTTCCTCTTTCATCCATAAATTTTTGCACGTCTTTTCCCCGGGGGCTTTGGGAAAGGTCGTCTGTGCTTTTATATTTTCCGGTTAAAAATCCGCTTGCAAGAGAATAGTAATTCATCACACCCAAGTTATACTTCAATGCAATAGGCTCATACAGGGTTTCATACTTTTCACGCATATACAAATTGTATTCGGGCTGAAGCGTTTCATATTTTGGTAAATTGTATTTTTTAGCTGTTTCCAAAGATTCTTTCAATCGTTCCGGAGAAATGTTGGAAACTCCAATCCAACGGATTTTACCTTCCTTTATCAAATCCTGAAAAGCCGACAGAGTTTCTTCGACCGGTGTTTTACCGTCATCATAATGCAATTGGTATAAGTCAATATAATCTGTCTGTAACCGCATCAATGAATTATCTACTTCCTGTAAGATATGCTTTCTTGTAGCATTTGCAGAATCCGTGATTTTACTACGGCCGCCAACTTTAGTGGTAATGATAATTTTATCACGAATTCTCCTCTTTTTCAGCCAGTTTCCTAAGATTCTTTCTGACTCTCCACCGTCATTTCCTTTTACCCAATAAGAATAATTATTGGCTGTATCAATAAAATTAAATCCTGCTCCTACAAAGGCGTCTATGATTTCAAAAGATTTTGCCTCGTCAATTGTCCAGCCAAAAACATTTCCTCCAAAAGTCATAGGAGCAACCTCCAATTCCGTACTTCCTAACTTTCTTTTTTGCATTTCCGTAAATTTTATGGTTTAAAGATACGGAACACAACGAAAAAAATTCTTTTTAATGATTGAATTTTTTCAGGATTTCAAAACTTTATGAATGTTTTGTGAATTGACGATTTCAGAAAAAGGAATAATATCATTCGGCGGGATTTCATGCCCGGATATAGACAACTGCATCCAACGTGTCGTGTGCCATTCACCGAATTTAAAGCCCGCGTTATAAAATTTGCCGATGTTGGAAAAACCAAATTTTCTATGAAATTTTTCACTTGCGGGATTAGGCGAAGTCAAAATCGCATATACATTTATATAACCCTGCAATTCCAAAATTGCAAATAATTTTTCATACAGAATTTTTGCAATTCCCCTGCCATGAAATTCCTCTGATAAATAAACACTCGATTCGCAGCACCATGAATAAGCAATACGGTCCCGATGCTTTGTCGCATAAGCGTAGCCGGCTATTTTACCATCATATTCCGCAATCAACCAAGGAAATTGCTTCGAGATCAATTGAATTCTTTCTTTCCAGTCCCGAATGTCCGGAACTGTATATTCGAAAGTAATATTTGTTTCTTCCACGTATGGACGATAAATTTCCAAAAGCGTTTCGGCATCGGAAAATTTGAAAGGACGTATGTGGATTTGACTTTCCATAATTCGCTTCAAACTCTTTTTGCTAATTCAATCACTTCTAAGTTTTCAATTTTCCCCGAATTAATTTCAAACCGCAGCATGGTTCTGATTTGATGGAAACCATAAATCCCACAGGCTCCGGGGTTCATGTGTAACAAACCCAATTTTTTGTCGGGCATTACTTTTAAAATATGCGAATGACCACATATGAAAAGTCGGGGCGGATTGGCATTTATTTCTTCTTTTACAGCGAGATTATATCTTCCTGGATAGCCACCAATATGTGTCATCCATACATCAATCCCTTCAATTTCAAAACGATTGTTCAAAGGAAATTCCTTTCTTATTTCTGCATTGTCAATATTGCCATAAACTGCTCTCAGTTTTGCCTTTTTTTGTAATTCGTCTATCACTTTTAAATCGCCAATATCACCTGCATGCCACACTTCATCGGCCTTTGAGGCATAATCCAATATGCGCTCATCCATATAGCTGTGTGTATCAGAAATCAGTAATATTTTTCTCAATTTAGATTAACTTTGTACTGCAAATGTATTTATTAAATATCATTCTGATGACAACCAGATGAGTGAAGAATCTCACAAGAAATGGGGAAAATAATTATATTTATTGGTGTAATCATTATTGTTATAGGATTGTTAATCCAGTTTACCAATTTCAATTTCAACTGGTTTGGAAGGCTGCCGGGAGACATTCGCATAGAAAGAGAAGGGTATTCATTTTATTTCCCAATCACTTCCATGATTTTGATTTCCGTGGTGGGGTCGGTTATTCTTTGGATTTTTCGTAAACTAAATCTGTAAACAAATTTGTAAATTTGGCTTTTGAAAAAGTTAAGCATTGCGTTATTTTCTTGAATTTTCTTATAACGGTAAAAATTATTTCGGGTGGCAAAGACAACCGAAACAGATCAGCATACAGGAGGTTTTGGAAAATGCGCTTTCTACCCTGCTCCGGCAAAATATATCCGTAACCGGTGCGGGGCGGACAGACACCGGCGTTCATGCACGGAAAATGATGGCCCATTTTGATTTTGAGCGTGATTTACCGGCAGATTTAGTACACCGTTTGAATTCATTTTTACCGCAGGACATCGCCGTATTTAAGGTCAGCCCGATGCAGCCGGAAGCTCATGCAAGGTTTGATGCGATGGAAAGAACCTATCATTACTTTGTGCAAATTGGAAAAAATGCGTTTAATACCGATTTTGCATGGCAAATTCATTCTGAACTTGATGTTGACAAGATGAATAAGGCGGCACAGTCGTTAATCGGAAAAAAAGATTTCAGCAGTTTTGCCAAATTGCATACCGATGTGAAAACCCATATTTGTGATGTTAAATTTGCCAAATGGCAAAGTGCGGGAAATGAATTGAAGTTTACCATCACGGCCGACCGTTTTTTAAGAAATATGGTTCGCGCAATTGTCGGAACGCTGGTGGATGTGGGGAAAGGAAAAATAACTTTAGAAGAATTTAACAACATCATTGAGCAAAAAGACCGTAGTTTTGCAAGCGGTTCTGCTCCCGCGCAGGGATTATTCCTGGCAGAAGTAGCCTATCCAAAAAGTATTTATTTAAATGAGCAAATCAGATAAAGGATTTGATTTTTCGGGCTTGAGACGTGTAGTCAAAATTGGCACAAGTTATCGGTTGCTTTTTGTAACGGTAGTGATTGTCGCGGTTTTGAGCGCTGTGGTTTCAACCTACCGTCCTTACCTGATGAAAGACGCCATTGATAAGTATATCTTAAATAGTGATACAGAAGGATTAATTAATTTTTTGTTCATTATTGGAGGCGTTTTAATTCTTGAAGTTGCATTGAATTTCTTTGTTATTTTTCTCGCCAATAAAGTGGCTCAAAAAGTCATCCGGTTTTTGAGAGTAAAATTATTTGACCACATCATTAAATTTAAACTTTCTTATTTTGACCGGACACCCAACGGCGTTTTGGTAACCCGTTCGGTCTCAGATATAGAAACCATTGCGGAAATTTTCAACAATGGTATTCTGACCCTGATGGTAGATGCGCTGCGGATGATTTTCATCATCAGCATCATGTATTATATGAACTGGCTGGTAGCATCCATTGTCATTATCATTTTGCCTTTGATGATTGTCATCACCAATTTGTTTCAAAAAGCCTTAAAAACAGTTTATCAGGCCGAAAGGACTGTGACTGCGAAGCTTAATACATTTGTTCAGGAGCGGCTTACGGGTATAACCATAGTACAATTATTCAATCGTCAGAAAAAAGAATTTGAAAATTTCCAAATCATCAACAAAGAACTACGGACCGCTTTTTTGAAGTCTAACTTATATTTTGCATTATTATTTCCTGTGGTCGATGTGATTTCTGCTATTGCCATAGGTTTATTGCTTTGGTTTGGGGGGTTGCGTACGACTCTTCATGGTGATCTTTCTGTGGGTGAAGTAATTGCTTTTATCTCTTATATTACCATGCTTACACAACCTATGCGGCAAATTGCCGATAGATTTAACTCCATCCAAAGGGGACTTATTGGAGCAGACAGGGTTTTTAAAATTTTGGATGACGACCAAACTTTACCCAATAAGGGAAATGAAATTTTGACCAAAGTAAAAGGAGAAATTGATTTTAAAAATGTTTATTTTTCTTACATTCCGGATGACCCTGTTTTAAAGGGGATTTCGTTTCATTCCGACCCGGGTCAGACCATAGCGATCGTAGGTGCTACCGGCGCGGGGAAATCAACGATTGTAAATTTATTGAGTCGTTTTTATGATATAGGTTCGGGTGACATTCTCATCGACGGGAAAAGTATTTATTCGATTGAAATGACCAATTTAAGAAGCCATATAGCAGTGGTTTTACAAGATGTATTTTTGTTCAACACAACGATTTATGAAAATATAATATTAGGGAAACAGAATATCTCCTTGGAAGAAGTCCAAAGGGCTGCAAAGGAAATCGGGATACATAATTTCATTATGTCACTGCCAGACGGATACCATTCGGAAGTTAGTGAACGAGGTGCAAGCTTATCGGTAGGACAGCGACAATTAATTTCATTTTTGAGGGCATATGTATATAATCCACAAATTTTGGTGTTGGATGAGGCTACTTCATCAATTGATACAGAATCTGAAACATTAATACAGATAGCTACCGAAAAGCTTACAAAAGGAAGAACTTCTCTTGTAATTGCCCATCGTTTGGCTACCATTCAAAACGCAGACCAAATTTTGGTAATGGATCAAGGCAAAATTGTGGAACGGGGTACACATCAAGAATTGCTTAGACAAGACGGATATTATCGCAATCTCTATGAAGTTCAATTTCAATCCAACGAAATATAAAAAAAGATATTCAATCATTTTTTTGTACATTTGACTCAATTAACTTTAAAATTATTTTAGAATGAAAAAAGTATTTTTGGCATTTACAGTCATTGGTTTGGTAACATTGACATCTTGTAAAACAGACGAAAAAAAGGTTGAGGACGCTACTGAAAATGCAGTAGAAGAAACCACAGAAGCTGCTGAAACGGCGACTGCAACTATGGAAAACACAGGAGCTGCGGTTGCTGATGTTCCTCAATTCAGTAATGCAGACGTTCAAAAATTTGCTGAAGAGTATGCTGCTTATTACAAAGAAGTACAAGACGCTGCTACTTCAGGAGACGCTGCTAAAATTCAGGAATTGCAATCCAAAGCTGTAGAATGGGCTCAAAAAGCACAGCAATTTACCCAAAAAATGACGGCTGAAGACGCTCAAAAATGGGCTGATTGGTCTATGAAAATTGCACAGGCTGCTCAAGGTCAATAATTGAGAGAATTTATTTTATAAATTTTTAATATATCTCCCTTCATTTAGGGAGATTTTTTATTTTTGAAAAAACCGTTCAAGATGAAAAAAATTTTTCTAATTCCACTTTTGAGTATATTTTCATTTTATTGCACTTCTCAAAAACCATTCTCGGTAGAAGATTATGAAAATGCCGTTCAGAAATATTATAAAACAATTACTTCAAAAGATTTAAGTAGCCACTTGTATACATTTGCTTCTGACGAATTTGAAGGAAGAGATACCGGTGAGCCCGGACAAAAAAAAGCAGCGGAATACATCAGGTCTTTTTATAAGAAAATTGGTATAGATTCACCGGAAAGCCCTTTTGTAAAAGATTATTTCCAGCTTATTCCAAAGGGTACTTTTCCACGGATTAACAATGAAACCGAAAACGTTTTGGGGTTTATAAAAGGAAGTGAAAAACCTGAAGAAATTCTCATCATCTCAGCCCACTATGACCATGTAGGGATGGAAAACGGTGAAATTTATAACGGTGCCGATGATGATGGCTCCGGAAGCATGGCCATACTTGAAATTGCCGAAGCATTTAAACAAGCTGAAAAAGATGGATTCCAACCCAAAAGATCCATCTTGTTTCTCCATGTTACAGGAGAAGAAAGAGGTTTGCTGGGCTCTAAATATTATACCGACACGCAGCCTGTTTTTCCACTGGCCAATACAATTGCCAACTTAAATATTGACATGATTGGAAGGGTTGATGATGCACACAAAGATAATCCCAATTATGTTTATCTGATTGGCTCTGATAAATTGAGCGCTGAGCTACATAATCTTTCGGAAGAAGTCAATAAAAACTATTTCAATTTCGAATTGGATTATACCTATAATGATGATAACGACCCGAATCGTTTTTATTATCGTTCAGACCATTATAATTTTGCTAAAAATAGCATACCCATTATCTTCTATTTTAACGGAGTACATGAAGATTATCACCGACCTACAGACACTCCCGACAAGATTAATTATGATCTATTGGCCAAACGTACCCAATTGATTTTTGCTACAGCGTGGGAACTTGCAAACCGTGAAACGCGGCCTCAACTCAATAAAAAATAAATAGTCAATTTGAAAAACTTCTTCCGGGTTCTGTCTTCCGGAAGAAGTTTTAAGTTTATTTTACTTCCCTCCTATCAAAACCAGCTCATCAACTTTTATTTCAGTGATGTAACGCTTTTGCCCATCTTTATCTTCATAGTTGCGATAGGTTAGTTTTCCCTCAACCGCAATTTCCCTTCCTTTTTCTACAAATTTTTGCATGATTTCTGCTGTTTTACCATAAGCCACCAGATTGTGCCATTGTGTGTCTTCCACTTTTTCACCTTTGGAATTTGTGTAAAAATCAGATGTTGCCAGGCTTACTTTGCTCAAAAAGCCATTCTCAAAATTTACGGTTTCAACATCTTTTCCTGTTCTACCGATTAACGTAATTCTGTTTCTTAGTGACATAATTTTACTTTTTTAATTAAACATTTTAGATAAGAGACTTTAATTGCTTTCTCAAATCTCTGCTGCAAAGTTTTTAGAATCTTAAAAAAATAGCCGGTAAGAAAACATTTAAAGTCGATTGTAGTCGTTTGTTTTCCTTTAAATAATTAATTAATAACTATTTAATTAATAATTAATTTATTCAAATCAATTATGATAAAAATAGAAATTTGGAAAATGGGTAGGTTTCAATTACTTTTTAATTTCCTTATTTTTTGTAAATTGCCCATACTTGTAAAACCAAAATAAAATGCCTAACTGTCTTGAATGCGGTGAGAAAATCATAGGGAGGATTGATAAAAAATTCTGCAATGATGCTTGCCGGAATACCTACAATAACAAACAAAATAAAGATTCCACAAACCTGATGCGCAACATCAATAACCGATTGAGAAAGAATTACCGTACTCTTTCTGAACTCAAATTCACAGAAGGCAAAACCAAGACCACTCAAGAAAAAT
>PJTQ01000276.1_pt1 | contig 43417 bp, 43 predicted proteins | sample 1512231 | NCBI WGS metagenome assembly PJTQ01 (sample SAMN08177688, study PRJNA422409) | Soil metagenome, whole genome shotgun sequencing project. | isolation source: Soil (3) enriched on wood chips | place: USA: Madison | collected 2015-01-15 | reverse complement strand
GCTGGGTCTTCGCCGTCACGGCGCTGGTGCTCACCGTCACGACCGCGCGCGGACGCGGGCTCCCCGGCATCCTCTCGGCGCGCCAGCTGACCGATGCGCGCGAGTCATGAATCACATGCCGGTCGGGGCGGGTGCGGCAGCACAGCTAGCACATGGGCGGCCCGGCGTGAGCAGGACAGCCGCAATCTCGATCTTCGTGGAAGTCTCCGTCAGGCGAGTCCCGTGTTCGGCGCCGTTCGGCGCGAGCTACTCAGTGTGAGTCGTCGAGTGGCTCGACGAGACGATCTGCAACCGCTCCGGTCGCTGCCCACTCCGTGCCGCGGACGAGCATGGTCTGGAACTGCGGCACGCGGGTTGCGACATCCATCGTCGGTCCGATCTCACGTCCTTCGCGTCGGCCGCGGTGGGCATCCTGAATCGTGGACGCTCCGACGTGGCCGATCGCCAGAGCGAACACCCGCCCCTGTCCGTACTGCTTCGTCCAGCTGACGGGGTGACGCCGGTCGGCGCCGGGCAGTGCTCTGGCCGACTCCAGATCGTAGATCTTCTCCCCGGGCATCGCGTTGACGGCGTAATAGGCGCCGTCCAGATAGGCCTCTGCCGGATCGGTCGTATCGGCCAGCACCGTGATGTCGTTGTCCGGCGGCACGACGAGGTTGACGTACTTGTCGTCGACCGGCGAGACGAAGTCGACGACGAGTCCTCGGGTGATCGGGTGATCGGGCTGTGTCAGGTGGACGTCGACCGCCTGGCCGGGCGCCCGTCGGCTCACGCCGCGCATGGCTCCGCCGAACAGCTCCAGCAGTTCGTCACCGTGCGAGTCCCAGGTCGCGCCCATCCAGAAGGCGCCGTGCATCACTACGAGCCCGCCGCCGCCGCGCACGTAGTCGAACAGGGCCTGCTCGGTCTCCTCGCCCCAGCGCTTCTCGGTCGAGGCGGGCCGGATGGCGCCGAAGTAGTTCAGCAGGACGACGTCGAAGGGCTCGAGCGTGCGCGCGGTCGCCCCGTCGAAGGCCTCGGTGACCCGCACCTCGAAGTGTGGGTGCTGTTCCAGCACGTCGCGGAACCGTGCCGTCGACGCGCGCCAGCGATGGTGGAAGTGGTCGTGTCCGGTGACGATGAGGACTTGGATCCTGCGGGCATCCGGTTCTGAGGCGTTCACGAAAGTCTCTCCTTCTGATCAGAAGACGCCGCGGCTTCCAGCAGCCGCTCGAACATCACATGCTGTCGCCGCACCTGCTCGATCTCGTCACCCGGGTGGATGTCCTGGATCGCGCGCTGCCCCTCGTACTCGCTGGACATGTGTCCGTCGTAGCCGATGTCGATCAGCACCGCGAAGATCTCGTCGTACGGGATGCTGTACTCGACGTACTCCTCGGTCATCTCGTAGAACTTCGCGTGCACGTGGTGGATGTAGGGCGCGAAGTCTCTCAGGTGATCGGGGTTCGCGTAGTGATAGAAGCGAGACATGATCCGCGCCGCCTGCAGGTCTCGCTCAGTGCCGTTGCGCCGCTCGATCTCCTCGATGAGGAAGGAGAGATCCTGGATGTCGTCGGCGGAGCCGTATCGGTCGTCGTAGACGTCGACCATGTAGTCGACGAGGCGCCGCGAGGCGCCGTCGCGAACATAGCGGTCGGAGACCACGCGAGGGAACCTCCGCACGTAGCTGGCCATGTCGGGCAGGAAGCCCACCCATTCCGGTCCGTACTTCTGGAACATCTCGTACTTCTCCACGAACGAGGGCTCGTGCAGGTGATAGGGGGTGTGGATCTCGACGGCGAGCTTCACGCCGTGCTCGGCGGCCAGCGGTATCGAGCGCTCCAGCAGATCGGTCGGGGTGAACACCTGCACGCGGACCAGCTCGCATCCGAGTCGGCTCGCGTGGCGGATGTCGCGCAGCATGTTGTCCAGTTGCTCGTCGGCATCGAGCAGCCGTCCGGGCCATCGCTTCATCTCGAGCATCATGACGTGACTCGTGGGGTGCGTCCCGTAGCGCTTCATCCATCCGTGCCACTGCTCATAGAACGCGTCGTCGAGGTCGGGGAATCCGGGCATCATCTGCTCGGCCATCGTCTCGATGCCGAGCGCTCCGACCTTGGCGGCCTCCGCGATGCACTGTTCGAGGGTGAGCTCGCCGAGGAAGTACGCCTGCTGATAGCTGTAGAGACTCGCGCCCCGGCGGATGCGCGGTGCCGCCACCGCTGCTGCGGCGTTCATGCCGCGACCCTCACGCGCTTGGAGGCTTCGGCGCGCATCGGCCAGGGCAGGTACGAGATGCGGAACTGCTGCGCCAGATCCACGACATGCTCTCCTTCTGCCAGGCCGCCCGGCTTTGCGACGACGATGCGGGCCCATTCCCCGAACTCCCACCGCGTGGTGCCGTCTGCCCCCAGATCGTCGAGGGAGAGCTCGACGTCGCGCACGCCGAAGCGCAGCGACTCGCGGGGATAGCTCTGTCCGTCCACCGAGATCTCGACGTCCTCGATGAGGGAGAGGACGACGCCGCGGTAGTACGGAATGCGGATCGGCACGTGGAAGCCGGTGATCTCTGCGCCCTCCGCCACGTTGCGCACAGACTCGCCGATCATGAACGTCTCGAACGCCATGTCACTCCGCCCCGGTCCATCTGGTCATCGTCGACTCCTTCACCGTAGTAATCACCAGAGTAGTTAGTCCTGCGATGAAGGGCAAGACGGCGTCAGCAGCAGGCGGTCATGCGTCGGCGATCGACTCGCGCAGCGCGCGTCGCAGCCACGCGTGCCCGCCGTCGGCCGCCGCGTGCGGATTCCACACCATGTCGATGCCGAAGCTCGGCAGCGCGACGGGACTGTCGACGATGCGCAGTCCCGCGGCGTGGGCGAGCGCGTGGGCCACGCGCGACTGAACGAGACAGATCATCCGCGTGCCGGCGACGAGGTGGAACAGCGACATGAAGTCGTCGCCGACGACAGCCCGGTGGACGCGGCCGATGACCGACTCGAGCAGCAGCTCGGCGTGCGTGCGCAGTCCCTGCTGCTCGTACACGGCGTGCGGCAGGGTCGCGATCTGCTGGGCCGTCAGCGTCTGGCCGACCTCACCGTGGTCGCGCGCGACGACGAACACCCACTCCTCCTCGTAGAGACGCTCCCGCGGATGCACCGTCGGCAGCACATCGGGGATGAGCGCGAGGTCCACGCGCGGGTCGTCGAAGAGGTCGTCGACGGTGCGCGAGCTCTGCCGCAGATCGAGTGTCAGCTGCGGGTGGGCGGCGTCCAGTCGCTGCACGATCTCCCGCAGCGCGACGAAGGCCGTCGCCGACGAGGCCGCGATCGTGAAGGTGCGCGCCGTGCCGGCCGGGTCGAACGGCGCCACGCTGAACAACTCGTCGTCGATGAGCGTCAGGATCGCATCGAGGGGCCGGACGAGTGCGGCTGCGCGCGGCGTCAGCTCGAAGGAACCGCCGCCGCGCCGCCGGATGAGCAGGTCGTCGTCGAGCAGTGCACGCAGACGTCGCAGCGCGTGGCTCATCGCCGGCTGCGACATCCCCGTCTGCGCGGCCGCCTTGGTGACGCTCTTCTCACGCAGGAGCGCACGCAGCGGCAGCAGCAGATTGAGGTTGATGTTTGTGAGATGGCGGGGCATGGCATCCATTCGTTCCATGAATACATGTACATGATCATTATTCAGTAGACGTTGCATACGGCTCGTGGTTCGCTAAGGGGCATCCGCCACATCAGACCGAAGAGGATCCGCACCCATGACCGAGTACACGCCCTTCGACCGGCTCTTCATCACCCCTGTACTGCCGTTCTCGGACGACGGCAGCATCGACGAGGAGGGCTATCGCCGCCTGCTGCGTGCCTTCCTCACCGACGAGAACATCGCCGCCGGAGTCGCGATCATCGCCAATCCCGAGGCCGGAGAGCTCTTCACGCTCGAGCGCGACGAACGCACGCGCGTGATCGAGATCGTCAAGGAGGAGGTCGCCGGTCGCACCCCGATCCTCGCCGGAGTCGTGCACGTCACGACCGCGGGCGCCGTCGAGTGCGCTCAGGATGCCGCCGCGCTCGGCGTCGACGGGCTCTTCGTGTTCCCGCCCATCGGAGCCGGCGACATCACGCTGTCGTGGGATCCCGACGCCTACCCGGAGGTGTTCATCGACTTCCTCCATGCGATCGCCGACAAGGTGAACCTGCCGATGGTGATCCACCCCGTCGGTCGCTTCTCGGCCGCCTACGGCCCCGGCCTGTCCTCGCGGATGACCGAGGCCGTCATCCGCGAGGTCCCGCAGGTCGTGGGATGGAAGATGACCTACAACTACGACGGCTACCGCGAGATCACCCGGCTGCTGCGTGGAATGGACCGGCCGGTCGGCGTCTACGCGGCCCTGGGCAAGTACATGCACGAGAACCTCGCGAACGACGCCTTCGACGGCACGAGCTCAGGAGCGTTCAACTACGCGATCGAGCCGATGATCGCCCACATCTCCGCCTGGCGTGCGGGCGACATCGATCGCGCGAACCGGATCTGGGCGGACGGCCTCGCCGAGCTCCACGAGTACGTCTTCTCCGACTTCGGGCGTCTCCACGTGCGCTACAAGATCGCCACCTGGCTGCGCGGCTTCATCGACAGCCCCGTCATGCGGGCGCCCATGCCGCTCCCGCGCGCGGAGGAGATCGAGCGCCTGGTCGCATTGCTGCACGGTGCGGGCCTGTCTGTGAGACCGGATACCGAGGTCGTGGCCTACACCGCCACGACCGCGGGCGATCTGGCCGGTGCCCGCGGCCTGTGACGACCGGCCTGTGACGACCGGCCGCCTGTGACGACCGCTCTCGCGCCGGGCTATCTGCCCGGCGCGAGGCGCTCGGCGAGCGCGGCCACGAGCGTCGAGCGTTCGGGCAGGGGTGAGACCCGGCCGCTTGCGGAGCGGTAGATGCGGCAGGTCAGGGCGAACTGCTCGTCGCCGGCCGGCACGACATCGGCTCCGTCGACGCGGAACGTCGGCGATCCCACGAAGCGGTTGCGTTCGGCTTCATCCTCGGTCTCGACCCACCGCACCTCGATCGGCTCCTGCGGGCGGCCGAGCTCATCCAGCGCGTCGTGCAGCAGGCGCAACGCGTCGTCGTGCGACGGGCATCCCGACCAGCTCCACAGGACGACGCGTGTCGAGCCGGGGTTAGAGGTGCGGGTTGGGCTGATCATTGATCGTCCACTTGATCCCGCACCCGCGGGGCTTGGTCTCGGGCACGGCCACCGGCTTGCCGTCCAGCAGGTCGTCGAGGGCGGCGCGCAGGTATGCGGCGTTGAGCTGCTCGTCGTCGTGGTCGCCATCCGGCGCCCCGCGGTAGACGACGCGCCCGCCCGGATCGAGCACGAACACGTCGGGCGTGACCCGGGCTCCCCAGGCCTTGGAAGTGAGCTGGTCTTCGTCCCAGACGTAGTCGGAGGCGAACTCGCCCGCGGCCACGCGCTCGGCCATCACCTCGAACGAGTCCGCCGCGTTCTTCTGCGGATCGTTCGCGTTGATCTGGATCATCGCGACGCCACGGTCGGCGTAGTCACGGGCGACGGCCTGGATGCGGTCGTGCCAGGCCAGCGCATACGGGCAGTGGTTGCACGTCCAGACCACGACGGTCGCGGCGTGCTCTGCGGGGGCCAGGACGACCTCCCCGCCTCCCGCACGCGGGAAGCGGAACGGCTCGACGGTGTCTCCTACGGCGTACGGCATGGTGCTCCTTCGGGGGTGGGGGTCACGGCGCGTCGGCGAGCGCCGCGCGGAGGCCATCGGGATCGAGGATCACGTCGTCGTCGGTCCCGTCCTGGTCGGCGGTGTGCACGTCGACGGCCAGCAGCTCGCCCGACAGGGGGCAGTAGTGCGCGGTCATCCGCAGATCGTCGTGCAGCACGATGTTCAGCGGGGCCGGGTCGAACGGGCGGCTGTCCGCGCCGGATCGCCACTGCGTGGTCCCGCGCGACAGCGTGGCTCCGGCCCGCGAGACGACCGCGAGCCCCTCGCCGTCGGCGACGATCCGCAACGCCGGGCCCAACGGTAGGCCGTGCGGTGCGGTGCCGGCATCCGGGTTCCGGGTCAGCGGGGCGCGGCCCAGTCGTTCCCGGCGGATGCGGTCGCGCAGCAGCGCGGTTCCTTCGGTGTCGACGCCCTCCTCGGACAGACGCACCCCGTAGACCTGCTCGGCGTAGTCTGCGGAGGTCACACCGTGCCGCACGTCATGCGCGACACCGTGCGGATCACGCGCGAGCGGGTCGCCCCACCCGCCGCCCCCGTGCCAGGACACCGAGAAGAAGTCCCCCGGCCGCATGCGGATCTCACCGGGCTTGGGCCCGAGCTCCTGCCAGGGTTCGTCGTGGCCGTGCAGCTCCGCCGCCAGTACGGCGGCATCATCGTCGAATCCCCGCGCGAGACGCTGCGAGACCGTGGCGCCGGGCAGGCCCCCGAACAGGCCGACGGAGTTGGGCACCTCGGCCCCGTGGGTCATCACCAGCGCGGTGGACTCCCGCACGCCGCGCAGAGTCAGCCCCATCTCCGCGCCGTGCCCGCCGCGCCGCGTGCCGGCGCCGGCCGTGTCGGGCCGCAGCCGGCGGTAGACGTACAGGAGCGGCGAGATCTGCTCGTTGCGCTCCACATCGGCGATCGAGGGCACGGGCACGGCACATGGCCCGCCTGCGTCGATGCCGTCCTGGCTCGCGAACGCCCCCGAACCCGCTGCGAGCGGGTCGAGCAGGTGGATTCCGAATCGCTCGGAGTACTGATTGACGCCGCCGAGGTTGAACGTCGCCATCGTTCCCGCGCTGACGGCCTGCGCACGATGTGCGTACTCGGTCGTGCAGGCAAGCAGCGTGTTCACGGCCCGCTGGACGGTGTTGGTCACCGTCCAGATCGTCTCGACGGTCGCGCTGCCCACCGGCGCAGGGTGCTGAGCCGTGCAGATCAGTCCATCGGGGGCGACGATCGACAGGGGGCGAAGGACGCCCTCGTTCCAGGGGATGCCGAAGGCCAAGGTCGGGATGACGGCGCCGGCCACGCCGCCGCGCAGACCCGCGCGCGTCGCGTTGATGAAGCCCGGTGCCTGCGGACTCGATCCGCCGAAGTCGAGGATCAGTTCGTCGCCGCGCTTGGTGGCGACGAGGTCGATCGTGTAGAGCCGGTTCTCGTGGCCGTCGTGCTCGAGATAGTCCCGCACGTGGACGACGCCGTCCGGCAGCTGGCGCAGCCGGGCGCGCACCTGGCGTTCGGTCGAGTCGATCATCCGCGACATGACATCCATGACGACGTCGGCGCCGTAGCGGCCGAACAGGTGGTGGAGCCGGTTCGTCGCCACGTTGAGCGTCGCGATGAACGCACGGATGTCGAGTTCGAGCGCATCGGGCAGACGGCTGGCGGTGACGATCATGTCGAGCACGTCCTCGCGCAACTCGCCGCCGTCCACGAGCTTGACCGCCGGGATCCGCATGCCCTCCTGGTACACCTCGGTCGCCTCGGGGCACCACGATGCAAAGCTCATCCCCCCGACGTCCGTCTCGTGCGCCATGACCCCTGCCCAGGCGACCAGGCGATCGCCGTCATAGATGGGGCCCGCCATCTGCACGTCGTTCTGATGGAGCGCGCCGACGTAGGGGTCGTTGCCGATGTACATGTCACCGGGAGCGGGTGCTCGGCGACTCGCATTGATGTGGCGGATCAACGCGCCCACGGGGGGAGCTTCGTGCGCGACCTGGAAGCCCATGGTCGCGAACTCGCCGTCGGGCAGGTAAAGCCCCGTGAAGAAGTCGGATGCCTCGGTCACCGTGGGTGAGCCGGAGACACTCTGCAAGGCGACTCGCATCTCCTCGGTGACGGCCAGCAGCCGGTTGCGGATGATCTCGTAGCGGATGGGATCGACGGTCATGCGGGGGACACCTCCGGAAGGGTCACGATGAAGTTGCCGGCATCGTCGGTTCGCACGTCGGCGCCCGGCGGCACGACGAGGGTCTGACCCGCCGACATCACGAGGCACGGGCCGGCCAGTTGCTGCCCCGGCGCGGGGAAGTCTGTGCGGTAAACGGTGCACTCGACGGGAGACGTGGCGTCGTCGAAGACCACCGACCGCGTGCCGATCGGCACGATCGACGCGCGCGGCGCTCCGATGGCGACGTCACGGGACAGCGCGCCCGCCACCACGCGGGCGCTGGTGATCTCGAAGCCGGCGCGGTCGAACCCCGCGCCGTCGCCGAAGAGGTCCTGGTACTGGCGTTCGAAGCGCTCGAGCACGGCGTCGAGGTCGAAGTCGAGGCCGCCGACAACGGGCACGTCGAGGTGATGCGCCTGACCGCGATAGCGAACCGCGACGGAAGTGTGTATGGCGAGATCGTTGTCGCCGAGCGATTCGGAGACCGCGCCGACCATCTCATCGATCTGCGACGCGAGCACATCGGGGCTCCCGCGCAGAACCCGACGCTCGCCGTCGAGCCGGATGTAGCACGCACGGGTGAGCGATCGCTTGCTCTCGGATGTACCCGTGCCGTAGGCGGACTGCCCCGTCGCCACCGGAGTGACGACGAAGGTGCTCACGCCGAGTTCACGGCACAGCGCCCACGCATGCGAGGGCCCTTGGCCTCCGCACGCGAAGACGACGAAGTCCCGCGGATCGTGTCCGCGCTCGATCGTGACGCTGCGCAGGAGGTCGGACATCCGATTGTCGAGGATGTCGCGGATGCCCTGCGCGGCCTCCATGACATCGATCCCGAGGGGTGTGGCGATCCGCTCCTGGATCGCAGCCGCAGCCGCTGCGCGATCGAGCCGCATGGTTCCGCCGGCGAAGTCGTCCTCACCGAGGACACCCAGCACGAGGTCGGCGTCGGTCGCGGTCGGTTCGAGGCCGCCGCGCCCGTAGCACACCGGTCCCGGATCGGCGCCGGCGCTGGCCGGGCCCACGACGAGACCGCCGTCGTGGAGCCGGGCGATGCTGCCGCCGCCCGCTCCGATCGTCGATACGTCCAGTGCCGGCCGCTCGATGTCCGCCCCGGCGAGCGAGAACTGCGATCGCATGAGCGGCTCGCCGTCGACGATCGTGCCGACATCGAAGCTGGTGCCTCCGATATCAACGGTGAGTACGTTGCGGTGGCCTTGCCGGCGGGCGATGTCGCGGCACGCGATCACGCCTGCTGCCGGTCCCGACATCAGCACCGAGACGGGTTCCTCGCTGACCACGTCGGCGCCGACGACGCCGCCGTCGCCGGTCATCACGAGGACGGGGCAGGTGACTCCGAGGTCGGCGAGTGCCGCATCCAGCCGTGCGAGGTATGCCGACATCACGGGGGCCAGTGCGGCGTTGACGGCTGTCGTCGACATGCGTGAGTACTCGCCGACCGCCGAGGCGACACGGTGCGACTCGCTGACGAACACCCCGGGCAGGGCCGCGCGGATCGCCTCGGCGATTCGTCGCTCGTGCGCGTCGTTGACGACCGACCACAACGTGGCCACCGCTACCGCCTGCGCGCCCGACTCGCCGACACGCGCGACGATGCGCTCGAGCTCTGCATCGGCGAGGGGGATCACCACGTCGCCGACCGAGTCGATCCGCTCGGCGACCTCGAACACGAGCGGCCGTGGCACCAGCACGGGCCAGCGGCCGCGATTGAGGTAGTCGCCGATCTCGAGGTCCGTGAGGCCGACCAGCTGGCGCTTCAGCCGGCCGATCTCGAGCGTGTCCCCGAAGCCTGCCGTCGTGACGATCGCCGTCGTCGGCGTGGTCTGCGTCAGCAGCGCGTTGAGCCCGGCGGTGGTGCCGTGTCCGAACCGCTCGATCGATCCGGTGAACTCGGCTGTCGACATGCCGAGTTCACCGGCCGCCAACTCGAGAGCCTTCAGGATGCCGGTGACGATATCCGCGGTCGAAGGAGACTTGACCACCGTCTGCCGGCCATCGTCGGTAGCGGCCCACAGATCCGTGAACGTTCCTCCGACATCGGTGCCCACCCACGTCTTCATGCGCGTTCCTCCCAGCCGGCCAGCCAGACGAGCGCGTCCTTCGCCCAGGCGATCTCGGTGCGCGCGCGCGCGATGTTCCCTTGCATGGCGATCAGTTTCATCCCCTTGATGAGTTCGGGTTCGGTCGAGGTGCGCGATGCGACGCGCTTGACGAGGCGGGGGAAGGTGCCCGCGTGAAGCTCGAGCGCCTGCGCCGAGTAGGCCTCGAGCAGGTCCTGGTAGTACACGACGTGATCTTCGAGATGAGAGCGGATCGCCGAGATCGGCGCGTCGTCGAGGAACATGAGCTTGACGCGCTCGACATCGCGCACCGGTGCGTACTGCGTGGGCTCCTCGAGCCAGGCACGCAACTGCTCCCGGCCCGCGGGGAGCAGGCTGTAGACGCGTTTGCGCTTGCCTGGTCCGCCGGCCACCTCGACACCTTCGATGAGCTCCTCGTTCTCGAGTCGGCGCAGCTCCGGGTAGATCTGGCTGTGCGACGCGTGCCAGAACCAGCCGATCGACTCGCCGAACTCACGGGCGATCTCGAAGCCGGATGCGGGTGCGGTGTCCAGGAAGCCGAGGAGGGCGAATCTCAGCGACATCGATCAGGCGGCGGGCGTCGGCAGGCCGAGCATCTCGCGTGCTTCGGTGGGGGTGGCCGGCTCCAGGTTCAACTCGCGGAGGATGCGCACCATCCGCTCGACGAGCTCGAGGTTGGTCGCGAGGCGGCCGCGCGAGTAGTAGACGTTGTCCTCCAGCCCGACCCGCGCCTGGCCGCCGAGAATCAGGCTGTGCACCGACGACGGCAACTGCGCCGGACCGACTCCGCTCACGCAGAAGATGGAGCCTTCCGGAAGATCCTCGACGAACCGCTGCAGGTTGCGCGGCGTATAGGCCGTCGCGCCCGACATGAGCTTGTGCGTGCCGAGGACGATGTTGATGTAGTACGGCGGCTTGTCGTAGCCGAGTGCGATCAGCTCGTTGACCCAGTTGAGATCGGAGAGCGACATGATCTCCCACTCCGGCTTGATGCTCCGCTCCTTCATCGCTTCGGCGAGCTGCAGACAGCGGCTCCAGCCGGTGTCCAGCAGCAGCTCGAGGTCACCGCGATGCATGTTCTGCACGTGAGGATCGAAGGTGCACATCTCGGCGCCGGCCATGGTGCCCTTGATGCGTTCGTCGAACGAGATCTCCTGCCGTCCGTCGGGCAGCGTCGTGATCATGTCGCCGCTGATGCCGCCGCCGGTGCTGTTGTTGATGATGATGTCGCTGCGGCTGCGGATGCGCTGGTTGATGTCGGCGTAGATGTCGGCATCGCACGTGGCCAGTCCATCGGGACGGCGTGCGTGGACCGCGACGATGCTGGCGCCCGCTTCCGCGCAGCGGACGACGTCGTCGGCGATCTCTCCGGGCTGAAGCGGGAGGTGCGGGGTCACCGACCGATCGGCCATGCCGCCCGTCGGCGCGATCGTCAGAATCACTTTGCGGTCGGCCATCGGGCACCCCTCCACGTTCGTGCGGCACCCACGGTGGTGCCGCTCAGCGCAAGGTTAGGGCGGAGTGATCCTTAATGTCAATTATGACATTTACTTGACTCCGATAAACGGGAATATTTCGCGAGATTCGAACCCCGGCTTGCTGCAGAATATGAAAGTTTTGACATGCAGTTGGTCTAGGCGGCATCGAACAGCGCACGATGGCGGGCCGTCATCTCGAATGCCGACGAGGTGTCCGTCTCGAGCCAGTCGTGGCCGCCCCACTCGCTGCAGACGAAACCGCTGTATCCGACCGCGGCGAGAGCGCGCTTGATCTGCCCGGTCGGTCCGCTCACGATCCCGTCCGTGTCGTCGAGATCCCAGTACTTCAGGTGCACGGAGGTGGTCTGGCCGAGCAGGTCCGCCCAGTCGGACACGGTGGTGCAGCCGAAGCGCCGGAACGGCATCTCCAGTCGTCGCACGGCCGGCGCCGGGAGGTCCAGCGGTGCGATCAGCTCCCGCATCCGCTGGTAGCCCGCCGGGTCGTGACTGCGCCACAGGTTGTCGACCTCGGCGATGACGGGCTCCGGAACCCCGGATCCGATCAGCGCGGCGACCCAGGTGTGGGGGAGCCCGGCCATGACCAGGCTGGAGTCGAAGACGAATCCGAGGCGATCGGTGCCGAGTCGCTCGCGCAGCTGCAGGCTGCGCTCGATGGCCGGTGAGTCGGGAAGGGCGCCGGCCTGCACCTCTTCGAGGATCTGGATGCCGAGGCGCTCCAGGTCGGGGAGCAGTCGCTCCGCGAGCTCGGGGGACACGGCTCCGACACCGACGCGCACCCCGAAGAATCCCATCTCCGCGGCGGCGACCAGCTGCGCCGAGAGGAACTCGGCGGCCTCGTCGGGCGTGCGCGGACCCCGCGCGTCGAGTCGTGCGTCGAGGTAGGCGCCCATCATCGTCGGACTCACGCCCATGCTGTCGACCCGGCGCCGGAAGCCGGCGATGTCGTTGTCGGAGATCCGCGGAAAGCTCGGGAAATGCTGGGCCGCGTCGACCTCGATCGCGGTGGTCAGTCCCGCCCCGACGACCTCTCCCAGCAGCTCGTCGGGGCTGCGGGAGCCTTCGTGGAGCTCGTTGGTGAACGAGAACATCGTGACCGCCCAGGTAGGCGCGGGCGCGGAGGCAGTGTCGTTGTCTGTGTGCACGGGGCCGATCATAGGCTGATTCACTCGAGTTATGCACGAGAAGAATTGACTTAGGTGTGAGTTGGTCCTAACGTGCGGATGGTGAGCATCGCCGCCTATGCCGTCCGTCCAGACAGTGTCGTCGTGACCGCCGAGACCATTGAGGTGCACGTCGGTCTGCCCTGGTACCGCAGCCTGCCCTGGGCAGGGGTTGCCGGGGTCGAGCTGGAGATCGACGGCTCGCCCGTCGAGGGCGCAGAGGCGACCATCGACGGGTACCGCCCGGAGGAGCTGGCCTCGCGCGAGGACTACTGGCATATCCAGCACCGTGCCGTGGTCGTCTTCCCGCGCGGCGGGGCGGGCACCGTGTCCGGTCCTGTGCCGGTGGTGGTGCGGGTGCATCTGCGCGTCCCGGGGCCTCTCCTGCCCGACGGCAGCCCGATGCCGTTCACCTTCGAGGATCGCCGGATTCTCGCCGTTCAGCACTCGTAGTCTCCGAGTCGCCGAGGCGAAGGTCTTGTATTTGCCCACTAGAGTACCTACTCTAGTAACCACCACTGAGGGAAAGGTCAATGATGCCCGGACAGTCACACAGCAGTGGCAAGCGGAACTTCGCTCTGCTCGCCGCAGCCGCAACCATCGCGCTCGTCCTGACGAGCTGCGCCCAGGAGAGCCCCACGCCTCCCGGCAACGGCGACGACGCCGAGCCGGTGACGCTGCGGCTCGCCGTACGCTCTGGTGCGATCGAATCGCCGTACGCGGTGATGGCCAATCGCTACGCCGAATCGACCCCGAACGTCACCTTCGAGATCGAAGAGATCCCCAATGAGCAGTACGCGGAGGTGATTCGCACGCAGCTGCAGGGCGGCAACGCCCCGGACGTCTTCTACGTCACCGGCGGCAGCGGCGACACCTCCTCGGCCATTCCGCTGGCAGAGGGCGGCTACATCGTCCCGCTGACCGGTACCGCGTCGGACGACCTGCTCATCGGCGACGGCCGTTCGCTCGCAGAGCACGACGGCGACGTCTGGGGCCACCCGCTGGACTTCGTCCCGACGACCAACAACTACAACCTCACCGTCGCCGAAGAGCTGGGATTGACCCTGCCGTTCACGTCGGTCGACGACGTCTTCGCCGGCTGCGAGGTCGCGTCCGCCGCCGGGAAGTCGCTGCTGCGCCTGGCGGGCTCGGCCGTGCCCAACAACGGGATGACCACGTTGCAGCTGGCTGCCTCGCGGGTGTATGTCGACACGCCGGACTGGAACGACAAGCGTGCAGCCGGGGAGGTCACCTTCGCGGACACCCCCGGTTGGCGGGAGTCGATCGAGCTGATCAAGCGGATGTACGACGCTGACTGCTTCCAGACCGGTGCCGAAGCCGGCGTCGTCAACGAGAACGTTCCCGCGGTCGCCAGCGGCGAGGCGGTCGGTGCATTCGCGCCGGGTGGCCAGACCGGTGACCTCAAGCGGCTGAACCCCGACGACACTTACGTCGCCACGGTGTTCCCGGGGGACTCCCCGGCGAAGACGAAGCTCTTCGCGTCGCCGACTAACCTTCTCGCCGTCAACGCAGCCTCGGACGAGGCCAAGCAGGAGGCAGCCAAGCGTTTCTTCGCATGGCTGGCTGAGCCCGCCAACGCGGATGCCACGGCAGAGTTGAGTGGCAATCTGTCCATTCGCGCGGGAGCGGGGGCATCGCTGCCGCCCCAATACTCGATGGTCGAGAGCTACTTCGCCGACGGAAATTATCAGAACCTCGCCAACCAGTCATGGCCATCCGCCGAGGTCTATGTCGCTCTTGGCACCGGTGTGCAGGGTGTCCTCACCGGCCAGACGACGGTCGACAATGTGCTGGCCTCCATGGATGCCGCATGGGACGCGGCCGGCTAAGAGTGCGAGCCGGATGCTAGAGCAGCTCTGGTTCGTCTGGCTCCGCCCGTGCGGCGGGCGGAGCCAGACGAACCACAACCCGATGGAGCGATGAACCCATGGTGAGCACCATGCCCGCGAGCACGACGACTACGTCCCTGACCACGATGGGAAGCGCGGCCAGGATCCGCAAGTCCCTCTTCGCGTCCTGGTGGTGGGCCATACCCGCCATCCTCCTTGCCGTTGCAGTGCACTACATCGCGGTGCTGGTCGGGGCCGGCTGGGCGTTCACCGACTGGAAGGGCATCGGAGACTGGGCGTTCGTCGGATTTGACAACTTCGTCCGGATCTTCGCCGAGGGCGGTCTCGGGCGCCAGGCCCTGATCAACACGGTGATCTTGGCCTTCGGCTTCGTCGTCGGGACGAACGTCTTCGGCCTGCTGCTGGCCCTCGCGCTCAACCGCGGGCCGAAGCTGCGCTATGTACTGCGCGTCGTCATCTTCATGCCGACCGTGCTCAGCCCGCTCGCGGTCGCCTACATCTGGCGGTTCATCTATCAGCCCACGGGGCCGCTGAACTCGTTCCTCGAGAGCATCGGCCTCGGAGAGTGGCAGCGAGTATGGCTGGCGGATCCGTCCACGGCCATCTGGACCATTCTCATGGTGATGGTGTGGCAGACCACAGGCCTGGTCATGGTCATCTACCTCGCCGGCCTCGCGGGTGTACCGCAGGAGCTGGAGGAGGCTGCTGCGATCGACGGAGCCAGCGCGTTCCAGCGCTTCCGTCATGTCATCCTTCCGCTCATCCGCCCATCGGTCGTCATCGCGTCCACTCTCATGATGATCAACGGCCTGCGAGTCTTCGACCAGGTGATGGCGTTGACCGGAGGCGGCCCGTTCAATGCCACGGAGACCCTCGCCACGCAGGTCTACAAGCAGACCTTCGCCTTCGGACAGTTCGGCTACGGTGCCGCTCTCTCGCTCGTGCTCACCGTGTTGATCATCGTCATCTCACTCATCCAACTCGCCCTGGTGCGCGGCCGCGAAGAGGAGCGCTGACCCATGCTGACCAGATACACGATCGGCACCTTCATCCGAGAGATCATTCTCGTCGTGGTCGGGCTGGTGATCCTCATCCCCTTCTTCATGCTCATCGTCACGGCGCTGAAGAGTCCCGGTGAGGTCGCGACCAGCTCCGCCGTCGCATTGCCCCAGCAGCCCACCTTCGAAGCCTTCGTCACGGCCTTCTCGGGGCAGGGGAGCCGGAACGTGCTCCTGGGGATCTTCAACAGCGCCGTGATCACGGTCGGAAGCGTGGCCCTGCTGATCCTGATCGGCTCGATCGCCGCCTACACGATCGCGCGCCGGCCAGGCCGGCTCGGCAACGCCGCCTACCTGATGTTCGTCGTCGGCATCATCCTCCCGTTCCAGCTCGCGATGATCCCGACCTACGTGGCCCTCCGTGCGCTCGGACTGCTGGGGAACCACTTCGGCATGATGGTGCTCTACGTCGGGCTGCTGATGCCGCTGACCGTCTTCCTCTACACGGGCTTCGCCCGCGTGCTGCCACGCGACTACGAGGAGGCTGCGAGCATCGACGGCGCGAGCAAGATGCGATCGTTCATCACGATCGTCTTCCCGCTGCTGGCTCCGGCCACCGGAACCGTGGCGATCATGACGAGCCTCATCGTGTGGAACGACTTCTTCACGCCGCTGATCTTCCTGAGCGGGTCGAGGGCCACGACCCTCCCGGTCATGATCTACAGCTTCGTCGGCGAGAACGTGGCCGAGTGGAACGTCATCTTCGCCATCGTCATCATCTCGATGGTGCCGATCCTGACCTTCTATCTGTTCGCGCAGAAGAAGTTCATCCAGGGCTTCGCAGGCGGCATGAAGGGCTGAGCCCTTCCCGCACTCTCATCCGCACCCCCACGCGCCCGCGCGCAAGGAAGGAACCGTCATGTCACACCAGATCAAACGGGGCGTGAGCCTGTACAGCTATCAGGAGGAGGTGTTCCTCCGGAAGCTCGATCTCGAGAACGCCATCCGGGTCTCTTCGGAGATGGGGGCCAAGGGCATCGAGATCATCCCCGAGCAGACCTTCGACAACTTCCCCCACCTCACCGACGAGCAGATCGAGGCCTGGCACGGCTTCCACGCGAAGTACGGCACGACGCCGACCGCCTACGACATGTTCATCGACCTGAAGCGCCGCAAGGACCGGGTCATGACGATCGAGGAGGGCGTCGAGTCGATCGTGCGCGACATCCGCCTGGCCAATCGCCTGGGCTGCACGGCGATGCGGGTCATCGTGAACACTCCGGCCGAGGTGTTCGAGCGCGCCGCGCCCTACGCCGAGGAGTACAACGTGCGACTGGGCGTGGAGATCCATTCGCCCATGCGGTACGACCATCGCTGGATCCAGCGGATCCTCGAGGTGATCCATCGTGTCGACAGCACGCACCTCGGACTCGTGCCCGACATGGGCATCCACGTCCTGCGCTTTCCGCGCGTCGTGTCCGAGCGTGCCAAGCGCGATGGCGCCACGCCCGACATCGTGGACTACATCGTCAAGGTGTACGACGACCATCCCGACGACATGGAGACCCTCAGCCGAGAGGTCGCCTGGCGCGGGGGCAACGCTCTCGACGTGGCCTTCGCGGGCGCGGTCTCGGGCTACAACTACGTCGATCCGGCCACGATGGTGCCCCACATCCCGTACATCTTCCACATCCACGCGAAGTTCTACGAGATGGTCGACGACGATCACGAATACTCCATCCCCTACGAGGACGTCATCCCGCTGCTGATCAAGGGGGGATACGACGGGTACCTGTCGAGCGAGTACGAGGGCAACCGGCACATCCAGGATCTGATGCCGGTCGACAGCGTCGAGCAGGTGCGTCGTCATCAGGCGATGATGGCGCGCCTTCTGGGTGAAAGCACGGCAACGCACGAAGGGACGCGATGATGTTCGACAGGTATCTCGTCGAGGAGGACAGCCTCCGCAACGTGGTCGAAGACGGCACGATCGTCGGGTGGTCGATCGGTGCTCGGATCGGCTACTACCGCGGTCTCGGCCTGTCGATGGTCGATATCGCGCTGACTCTCGACGGCGAGGAGATCGCGAGCGATCGGATCCGGCTGCAGCTGCACGGCGCAGACTATCGGCTGACCGAGATCGGCGACGTGCTGGATGACCGCTGGGGCTTCAACGAGACGGTGACGATCTTCGTGGAGCAGGAGGGCGGTCTGGCGCCGGGCGCCCATGAGATCGCGCTCGCGCAGAGTCTGCGGATCTCGTACCTCGCTGTTCCGAGCGTCAACCGCGACACGAAGGTGCTGATCGCTACGTGACCGGGAGTCCGACCGGCTCCCGATCGTCGGCTCGGGTGGGGTGGGCGCAATGACGCAGGCCCCACCCGCCGGCATGCTCTTCCGCGCGCTCGGATTCCGCAACTACCGGCTGTGGATCGCGGGTCTGCTCGTGTCCAGTATCGGCACCTGGATGCAGATGACGGCGCAGGACTGGGCGGTGCTCACGATCCTCACCGACCGTGACGCGGGAGCGCTCGCCTTCGTGATCGCGATGCAGACGGCGCCGCAGCTCCTCTTGCTGCCCGTGGCGGGCTACGTCACCGATCGCGTGCCGCGCCGAACGGTGCTGATCCTCACCCAGTGCGCGATGGGTGCGCTTGCGCTCGTGCTCGGGGTGCTCATGCTCTCGGGAGTCGCGGCCTACTGGCATGTGTGCGTGCTGGCGGGTGTGGCGGGCATCACGCAGGCCTTCGACGCGCCCGCGCGCAACACCTTCGCGAATGAGCTCGTCGACGCCGACGTGCTCTCCAACGCGATCGCGCTGGGGGCTGCGACCTTCAATCTCGCACGGCTCATCGGGCCGGCGGTGGCGGGTGTGCTCATCGGAGTCCTCGGCCCCGGGTGGATCTTCATCGCGAACGGAGTGACCTTCGTCGCCGTCATCGTCGGTCTCCTCCTGATGCGCACGTCGGAGCTCAGGGTCGTCGAGCGCGATGACGGGTCCACCGGACGCTGGATGGGCGGCGTGCGATACGTCTGGCGTCACAAGCCGATCCTGACGCTGATCCTCCTCGTGTTCCTGGTGGTCGGATTCGTCGGATCGTCCTTGAACCTCCTGATCATCACGACGGGCACTCTCGAGTTCGACGCGGGGGCCGAGGGCTTCGGGCTGCTCACCTCGGTGAGCGCGGCCGGTTCGATCGTCGGCGCGCTGTTCGTCGCGAGTCGCGCGCGGCCGAAGGTCGGACTGGTGCTGCTCAGCGCGGGCGGCGTCGGTGTCTCTCTGCTGATCTCCGCCGCCATGCCCACCTTCGTCGCCTTCGCGGTGACGATGCCCTTGGTCGGCTTCGCGCTCATGTCCACGATGGCGACGGTCAACGCCGCGGTGCAGACGATGGCCGAGCCGGGTCTGCGCGGCCGGGTCATGGGCGTCTACATGACCGCGTGGATGGCGGGTGCCCCCATCGGCGCACTCGTGCTGGGTTTCGTGATCGATCTGGCAGGTGCCCGCGCCGCACTGGTGTGCTCGGGCGCGATCGCCGTGCTCGCCGCGCTCGGGTGCTCGCTCATCTTCCGCGGGATGGCGCGGGTCGCCGTGCGCAGGACGAGGCCCGAGGATCTCGACCAGACGGGGCCGGCGCTGCCGTGAGCTCAGGACGGGCGACGAGCCGCGATCGCCTCCCGCGCGGCGGGCGAGGTGAACAGCCAGTGCGACACGCCGATCAGCTCGTCGCGGCGCTGGTCGATGTCGGCGACGAGCGCTCGCGTGAGCAGGGCCTTCGTCGCCGCGGTTCCTTGAGGATGTCCCAGCAGCAGGACGCGCGCATGCTCGGATACCTGCTCGTCCAAGGCAGGCGCGGGGGCGCATGCGTCGATGAGTCCGGCGGCGACGGCGTCGGCGGCGGTGACCGTCTCAGCTGTCAGGAACAGTCGCGTGGCGTCGCGCGAGTGCAGGCGGGGCAGGACGGTGGTCGACACGACGGCGGGCGCGAGCCCGAGGCGCACCTCCGGGAACGCGAAGGTGACGGAGTCCGCCGTGATGGCGAAGTCGGCAGCGGTCACCAGCCCCAGTCCGCCCGCCCGGACCGGTCCGTGGATGCGTGCGATGAACGGCAGCGGCGAGACCAGGATGCGCCTCATCGCGTCCAGGAGCAGGCGTATCCCCAGACGTTGCCGGCCAGGATCCTGTTCGCGCAGATTCAGGCCGGCGCTGAAGGCGGGGCCGTCCGCCGCGAGCACGACGACGCGCGCTCCGAGCTCCTCGGCCTGCTCGATCCGCGACAGCAGCGAGGTGAGCAGTTCGGGGGTCAGTGCGTTGCGATTCGCGGGGCGCGAGAGGGTCAGCGTGGCGATTTCCTCGCTGACGGCGAGGGCCACGGGAGGATTTTCGTCACCAGGAGTAGACATAGTCACCACTCTAGTAGGTAGTATGGGACTGTGAGACGACTTGACCTTCATTTCTATCCGGGCACACCAGAGTGGGTGCGTTCGCAGGGCCCCTTCGCGGAGGCGCTCGCCAAGTACTGGAACAAGCCCTGGGTGGGTGATTCCGAGGACGATGTCGTCGCGGCGGCACGCGCTGCGGGCATCCAGGCCGTGCTGGTCGCCTTCGACATCGAAGGGATCCACGGTGCGCCGCCCTGCTCCAACAGCTACGTTGCCGCGATGCGTGACCGCCACCCCGACCTCTTCGTGGGCGCCTGGGGCGCGGTGGATCCGTTCAAGGGCAACGCGGCGCTGGACGAAGTGGAGCGCGCAGCGCGCGAGGACCGTGTGCTCGGGTTCCACTTCCACCCCATCATGGGCAGATACCGCGTCGACAGTGACGAGCTCCGTCCGATCTTCGAGCTCATGAGCAGGCTCGGGCTGCCGGCCATGATCGACGTCGGGACGACTGGCATGGGCGCTGGTCTGCCGGGCGGGCTCGGCTCGCTCATCGAGCACGCTCACCCGCTCGCCGTCGACCGGCTCGCCGCCGAGTTCCCAGAGCTGACCATCATCGCCGCGCACCCCGGGTGGCCGTGGATCGAGGAGATGACCGCGGTCGCACTGCACAAGGGCAATGTGTTCTGGGAGCTCTCGGGCTGGGCGCCGAAGTACTTCTCTGCACAGTTGAAGGTCGACATCCGGGCGCGCCTGCAGGACAAGGTCATGTTCGGCTCCGACCACCCGAGTCTCCCGTTCGATCGAATCCTGCGCGAATGGGACGAGCTGGGGTATTCGGAGGAGATCATGAACAAGGTCTTCCACGGCAACGCGGAGAGAGTCCTGGGCATCTGACTCCGGTCGGGCCGCAGATCACAGAGGAGCAGATATGAATCACCATCGACCGCATGCGCTCGTGACAGGGTCGGCGAGTGGAATCGGCCGGGCGTGCGCGCTGCGGCTGGCCGCCGCCGGCTACGACGTCACGATCAACTACTCACGGTCGAAGGACCGGGCGGAGGCGGTGCTCGAGGAGCTGCACGGGCTGGGCGGAGCGCATCGCGCCGTGCAGGGCGACGTGAGTGACGATGCCGCTGTGCGGGCTCTGGTGGCCGCCGCGCTCGACGGCGACGGAAAGCTCGACGCTCTCGTCAACAACGCCGGCACGACCATGGACACGCTGCCGCAGGACCTCGAGGGCATCGATCTCGACGAGTGGGACCGCGTGATGACGGTGAACGTCCGGGGCCTCGTGCAGGTCACCCGTGCCGCGGCCCCCGCGCTGAGGGCGTCGGGCGGTTCGATCGTCAACGTCGCGAGCATCGTCGGGCTGCGCCCGGGTGCGCAGCCGCTCGCGTATGCCGCGAGCAAGGCCGCAGTCGTGAGCCTCACCCGCACCCTCTCGCGCGTCATGGCGCCGGAGGTGCGCGTGAACGCCGTCGCGCCGGGATGGATCGCGGGAGAATGGATGGAGCGGACGCTGGGCGACCGTTACGACGACCTCATGGCCAGGCGCGCCAGACAGACGCCCCTGCGTCGAAACGTCACGCTCGAGGATGTCGCGGCATCCGTGGAGGCGCTTGTGACGATGCATCCGTTCGTGACCGGTGAGATCGTCGTCGTCGACGGCGGGTTCACCGCGACGACGTGACCGTGGCGCTCGACGGAGTCGTCGGCTTTCCGGAGGAGTACGCGCAGCGCTACCGCGACGCGGGCTACTGGGACGACCGGCTGCTGATCCACCATTACGAGGATGCTTTCGCCGCGTACGGCGAGCGGACCGCGATCATCGACGGCGACATCTCCCTCACTTACCGCGAACTGCGGGAACAGGCCGTCCGGATCGCCCGCAACCTGTACGACCTGGGGCTCCGGCCCCTCGACCGCGTCGTCGTGCAGCTGCGCAACACCGCGCTGTTCCCCGCCTTCTACCTGGGACTGCAGTACATCGGTGCGATTCCGATCATGGCTCTGCCCATCCACCGGTATCGGGAGCTCGAGCAGTTCGTGCGCCTGTCCGGCGCCGTCGCGCTGGCCAGCCCGGGAGCGGGCAAGGATGTCGACTACCGCGAGCTGTTCGACCGGATCGCCGCAGACCAGCCGTCGCTCGCGAGACACTTCACCGAGGACGTCCGAGAGGAGTGCCCGGACGGCGAGACATCGCTGCCGTACCTGCTGACCCGCGAGCCGACGGCGACCGAGAGCGACATCCGCGCCCTGCACTCCACCCTCGATCCCGACGATCCCGCGGTGTTCCAGCTCTCGGGCGGAACCACCGGCATCCCGAAGCTCATTCCGCGATCGCACAACGACTACGCCTACAACTCCCACCTCGCCGCCTCGGTGTGCGACATCCGCGAGGGCGACGTGCTGCTGGACGTGCTTCCGATCTCCCACAACCTGCCGTTGGCGTGCCCGGGGATGCAGGGCTTCCTCTTCTCGGGCGCGACGGTGAGCCTGGTGCCGACCGCCCGGAGCGAGGAGGTTCTCGCGAGGATCGCCGCGGACCGGGCCACTCACATCCATCTCGTTCCGGCGCTGCTCATCAAGCTCACCGAGGCGCTGAGCCGCGCAGACGTCGATGTGTCCTCGCTGCGTGTGATCCAGAGCGGCGGGCAGCGTCTTCAGCCGGAGACGCGCGTGCGCGCGGCACGGCTCTTCGCGAACGCCACCATCCAGGAGAACTTCGGCATGGCCGAGGGACTGCTCATGTTCGTGCGCCTCGACGACCCCGATGACGTGCGCCTGGAGACGGTGGGCCGCCCGATCTGCCCGGATGACGAGGTGCGCCTGGTCGACGAAGAGGGTCGTGACGTGCCCGACGGCGAGGTCGGCGAGCTGTGGGCGCGCGGGCCGTACACGCTGCGGGGCTACTTCCGGGCCGAAGAGCACAACCGCACGGCGTTCTCGCCGGACGGCTTCTACATGAGCGGCGACCTGATGCGCCGGCATCCGTCGGGCAACTACATCGTTGCGGGCCGCCGGAAGGATCTGATCAACCGTGGCGGAGAGAAGATCTCGGCCGAGGAGATCGAGAACCTGATCCTCGCCCACCCGGCGGTCGTGCTCGTGGCCGCCGTTCCGATGCCAGATCCCGTGCTCGGGGAGCGCACATGCGCCTGCGTCGTGCTCAGGGAGGGGGCCACGCTCGACCTGCCCGAGCTGATCCGCTTCCTCGAGGACTTCGAAGTGGCCAAGTACAAGCTCCCCGAAGCGCTCCGCGTCTACGACGAGCTGCCGCTGTCGCCCATCGGCAAGGTCTCCAAGAAGGACCTGGTCGCGGAGCTCTCGGCTGAGCTCGCCGTCTGATCCCAACTTCTGACCCGCTCTCTTACCCGGGGCCGGCGCGAGGGAGATCTCGTGCGCCGGCCCCGAGGTAGACCGGGTCTCAGGTGGGACCGGGCTTCAGACGGGGATGCCCGCGGCGTTCCTCGCGGCACGCACGGCCAGCGCCACACTGAGCACAGTGGGGTTCGACGCGGTGGCGGTGGGGATCACCCCGTTGCCCGCGACGTAGAGGCCGGGGGTGCCCCACACCCGCGACCAGGGGTCGCACACGCTCGTGCCGTCGTCAGTCTCGCCCATACGGACGGTGCCCTGGTAGTGGATCGAGCTGCCCGACGGCACCAGTCGAGGGTGGCCGCCGGGCACCGGCGTGCCCATCCGTTCGACGAGCCCTGTCACCAGCTCCAGCGCGCGGGCGATCGTCGCATGGTCGCGTTCGGTCAGTGCGTAGTGGATCGTCGGCGACGGCATCCCGAAGAAGTCGAGAGTCTCGTCGGAGAACTCGACGCGGTCCTCGAAGCGGATGTCCTTGGTGGCGAAGCACCCCAGCCCGACGACGGGACGTCGTTCATCGCTCACGGCATCGCCGACGACCATCGGTGCCGCATCGCGTTGCATGATCTGACCGTGATACGGATAGTCGGGCCCCCAGAAGGGGATCCAGCTGACGCCTGTCATCGCTTCACGATCCGATTCGGTCGGGGCGTTCTCGTCTTCGGCCGCCCGGGCGATCTCGGGCTTCAGATACACCGAGCACATCACCTGCGGCTGGTCGTTCAGGTAATGGCCGAGCGCGCGCGGGCGGATGCCGGAGGCCCACAGCAGCTGAGGGGTGCCGAACGAGTCCGCCGCGACGACGACACGCTGCGCGACGACGTCGTACGACTCGTCGCGGGTGCGATCGTGGAGCACCACGCCGCGCACCGCACCGGCGTCGTCTCTCAGGATGCGGGTCGCCGTCGTCGAGGCGCGGAGCACGAACCCGTCGGGTCGCGTGGAGGGGGACGCGAGCGGTCCGAGCACGACGTCGGTCCCCGACCAGCGGGGACGCCCGGAAGCCGTCGGGGTCGCTGCCAGCGGCATGGCCTGGACCCGGCGCGACGGGGGCCTGCCCTCGTCGAAGACGGCACCGAGCTCGCGTTCGACCGCGGAGCGGACGGCGGTCTGCGGGAACGCCTCCTGGGTGACATGCAGCAGGTGGCCGGCGCGGTCGAGGAGCTCGTCGAGTTCGGCCGGCGGCACCTGCGGGGGACGTTCCCAGTCGCCCGGCGCGGGGCAGGCGCACGTCCAGTGCTGGCCCATGCCGCCGACGCCGGCGGTGGCCAGTGCCCCGGGCATGTTGGTCTGGGCGTCGTCGCTGAGCTGCGTGCCGACCAGGAACGTGCCGGGCCGCGCCGTCGGCCGTACCTCGCGTGCGTCAGAGACCGCGCCGCTCCCGTCGGCGTGCGGGCCCTGCGACAGCCGCTCGGCGGCCTGCCGCGTGCTCATCGGCAGGTTGCGCACAGACTCACCGGGCACCGCAGTGGTCTGCGGGCCGCGCTCCACCATGAGCACGCGCGCATCGGGCCGGTGCTCGAGGAACTCCCGCGCGAAGGCGGCCCCGGCGGGTCCGCTTCCCACGACGACGAGATCGAACTGTTCGGTCATGTGGTCCTCTCAGGAGGTCAGCGTGTCGAGGATGCGTCGCGCTGCCCTGAGGGCGATCGTGACGCTCATGAGTGTCGGATTGACCACCGTGTTGGTCGGGATGGTGCCGTTGCCGGCCACATAGAGGTTCTCGAAGCCCCACACGCGGCTCCATGCGTCGCACACCGACGTGCCGTCGTCTGCGGGACCCATGCGCATCGTGCCCTTGTAGTGGAGGCTTGCCCCGTTGGGGAGCACGGCCGGCTCGCCGCCGGGCAGGAAGGTGCCGATCGCCCCTGCCACCTGCAGCTGCCGCGCACGTGCGAGTTCGATCTCGTGCAGGTCGCGTTCGGTCGACTCGTAGTGGATCGTCACGTTGGGCATCCCTGCCCAGTCGAGTTCGTCGTCGTGGAACTCCAGGCCGTCTTCGAATCGAGCGAACTTGCGCGTGCCGAAGCCGACGTTGGCATAGCCCCACGGATTGTTCGCCAGCGGGTGCCGGTCGGGCAGGGGCAGCGGTGAGTCGTGCATGAACATGATCTGGCACGAGAACGGGTTGTCCGGCTCGGAGAACGGCAGGCGCAGTACGGCGGTGACCGGGTCGGGCGCGGCCGCCGAGCGTGCACGCTCGCGCTCGACCTGATCCAGTGTCAGCTGGCCGTCGAGCTTGTCGGGGTCGATCGCCACGACGCTGAAGATGCCGGGATGGTCGCTGAAGTAGTGCCCGAGGGCGCGCGGCCGGATGCCCGACGCCCACAGGAGCTGGGGCGATCGGATCGCATCGGCGGCTACGACGACGATGTCGGCGGCGACGAAGGTCTGCGCTCCGCCTTCCGTCGGCGACACGAGCACGCCCTGCGCATGGCCGTCGACGGTGGCGATGCGAGTCACCATGGTCTCGGAGCGCAGTTCGAATCTCTGCGCCGGATCGCTGGCCGGATCGAGGAGCGGGCCGAACACGACATCGGTGCCGGTCCAGCGCATCGTGCCGTCGTCCCCGAGGTCGCCGGCGACAGGCAGCGGGCCGACGCCGTATCCCGCCGGGAGCTCGTGATCGACGACCGCGGAGATCGATCTCTGCAGAGCTGCGGCGATCGGCGATCCCGTGAAGGCGGTGTGCGTGGTGTGGAGCAGTGCCTCGCCGTCGACGATGAGGCGATCCCACTCGTCGTCGGGGATGAACGGGATGCGTTCTGAGAAGGAGGGGCGCGGGGTCGCACAGGTCCAGTGGGCGCCCTGACCGCCGACGCAGGTGGCGAGCGCCGCCGCCGGGAGCTGCGAGGAGTGGCCGCTGCCCGGTCCGCCGAAGTCGACGAGGTGCGTCCCGGCTCGCGCCGTGTAGGTCCCCTCGATCACCGTGGTGATCGGGATGCCGAGACCGACGGGTGCGCCGTCACCTGACGTCGGCCCCTGGGAGGCTCGACGGGCGCGCTGCTTCGCGTCGGGATCGGGGATGTTGCGCACGTTCATGCCGGCGGGATCGGTCAGCTGCGGGCCACGCTCGAACATCGTCACCCGTACGCGCGGCGACCCTTCCAGGAGGGTCCGGGCGTAGGTCGCGCCGACCGGTCCGCTGCCGACGATCACGACATGCAGGTCGGTCGTCACGATCCGTCCCCCTCCTGCGTCGTGCCCAAGGCGGGGGCCAGCACGTGCTGCAGCTCCCAGCCGTTGAGCATCGCGCTCGTCGGAGGATGCGGCGTCAGGTCGCTCTCGACGACGATCCACCCGTCGTATCCGTGCGTTCCGAGCGCGTTGACGAAGCCGGCCGCGTCGACCAGCTTCGGCTCGACGCCCAGTTCCAGGAACCAGCGCGGGATTCGGCGCTCGCCGCCGCCGCGGCGCACATGCTGCTCGGCGTTGGGCCGCGTGTACTCGTCGATGTCGTCCACTGCGCCCGCGTTCTTGAGGTGCACGTGCACCACCCGGTCGGAGTGCCGTTCGTAGAAGTCGATCGGGTCGATCCCGGCGATCGTGAACTCCGCCGTGTCGAGCGTCAGTCCCACCTTCGACGGATCGGTCGCGGCGAGGAGCCGCTCGATGCCGTCGTCGGGCCGCAGCGCGGACAGGAAGTCGAAGTGCAGCCCCAGGCGCACGCCATCGCCCGCGATCGCGTCGCCGACGGCGTTCCAGGTCTCGGCGAGGCGTTCGATGGCCGCAGCGTCGAGGGCGCCCTGCGCCCAGGCGGACGCCGCCGGGCGCGCGACCAGCACGGAGCCTCCCAGTGCGCCCAGTGCGCCGGCATACCATCTCGCATGCTCCACGAGGAGGTCGCGAGCGCCCGGGTCCGCGGGATCGGTGCCCCCCGTGAGGTCTTCCTGCTGAGGCGCGAGGGGATCCCAGTACCAACTGCTCACGGCCTCGAGACCGGCCTCGGAGACGAAGTCGGCGAATCCCGCGATGCTGCCGAAGTTCGCTGCGATCTGAGTGGGGTTTCCCAGCGCCTCCCAGCGGCCGGTGCCCGAGGACAGCTCGACGCCGGTGAACCCCGAGATCGAGATCACCCGCAGCGCCCGCTGGTGCTGACGGCGCCGCACGAAGTCGTCGAACTGGGGTTTGAACTGGTTGATGCCGTATGCCCAGCGGATCACTTGGCTGCCTCCTCTGCCGCGACCTTCTCCAGCACGTTCTTCGCGTACCAGCGGGCGATCGCCGTGGACTCGGCGTGGTCGCCGCCGAGCTTGTTGGCCTTGTCGTGCTCGACGCTGAGATACCCGTCGTAGCCGTTGCGGACCACGGCGCGCATGAAGTTCTCGAAGTCGACCAGCCCGCCCTCGTCTCCCATCTCATGGAACCAGCGCTCGGTGGTCTCGGCCATGAGCTCCGAGTCCGGCCGGCGACGGTGATCTCCGACCAGATCCTGGTGGCGGGTGTCCTTGAAGTGGAATCCGGTGACCCGGTCGGCGTACTGCTGATAGAACTCGATCGGGTCCACCGATGCGATGCAGTGCTGAGCCGTGTCGACGAACAGGTTCACGACCTCGGGATCGGTGTGCGCGTAGAACACATCCAGCTCGCTCTTGGACTGGATGCCGCAGAAGAACTCGTGATGGCAGGTGAGCTTGACCCCGGCATCCTTGGTGATGGCGCCCACCTTGTTCCACAGCTCGGCGGTGATCTTGATCTTCTCTTCGGTGACCGGCTCCATGTCGTAGTACAGGGTCGCCGGCATCACGATGATGTTGTCGAGGTCGATCTCCGCCCACCGGTCCATCGTGACGCGGAAGTCCTCGAGGATCGTCTCGTGGGTCGAGGGGACGTGCGGGGCATAGCGCCGGGGATCGTACACCGCGGCGTGGAAGATGTTGACGATACGGTCGAGGCCGCGCTCCTGCACGAACTCCTGGTAGTTGGCGACCGATCCGTACATGTCGATGATGGTGGGATAGCGGAAGTCGAAGGTGTCGATGGCGTCGTAGCCGACAGCGGCCACCTGCTTCAGGAACCGGTCCATGCTGTCGATGGTCTGCCACTGGTCGATGGGCCCGTTCGGAGACATGCTCCGCCAGTGATCCATGTAGCTCCACTTGATGTTCATCGGTTGCTCCTCGATCCGGGGAAGCCTGCGCGGGGGATCGTGCGCAGGTACCATGCGTTCAGCATCGCGCTCTCGGTGGGCGCCGGGGACTGATCGCTCTCGACGACGACCCATCCCGTGTAGTCGATCTCGGCGAGTGCGTCGACCACGCCCGCGACGTCGACGAGGCCGCCAGCAGTTCCCAGCTCGTAGAACCACCGCTCGACGTGCGGCTCGGCGCCGCCCTGCAGCAGCGCGGTCTCGGCGAAGGGCTGCCGGTACGCGTCGCCGGAGTCGACGACACGAGCGTCCTTCAGCTGGACATGGGCGATCCGCGTCGGGTTCTCGCGGATGACGGCCAGAGGATCATGGCCCGCGATCGTGAGCTCTGCGGTGTCGACGTTGATGCCGACGAGCGCCGGGTCGGTCGCTGCGAGCAGGCCGGGCAGGTGCGGGCGCAGGGCGGAGAGGCAGTCGACGTCGAGCGCAAGGCGGATGCCGCGCGCGCTGCTCTCCGCGCCGATGGCGTTGTGGAGGTCTCCGATGGCCCCCAGATCGGGTCCGTCCGCGAGCAGCCATGCCGACTCCGCCGCACGGACCACGAACGTGCGAGCCTCGAGATCGGCGAGCAGATCGAGGAAGCGGGTCGCCGAGTCGAGGATGGTCGCACGGTCGGTGGCGCTCGACGTCGATCGACGCGCACCGCCCTCCTCCTCGGCCGGAGCGGTCGGGTCCCACGTCATGCTCGACACCTGCGTGATGCCGCTCCGCGCAAGGAACTCTCGGAACCCTCCGATCGAGCCGTGGCCGAGTTCGATGTGCTCACGGCGCCCCATGTTGTTCCAGCGTCCGCTGCCGCCCTGCAGTTCGACGGCGTCGAACCCCAGCACGGAGCACGACCTCAGCACCCGCTCCTGGTGTTCGTGCCGGACGAAGGCGGTCGGCGGGTTGTTCCACTGGTTGAGCGCGTAGGACCACCGCAGCGTCGTGCTCATCGGGCGACCACCTCATCCAGGACGTTGTCGATGTACCACTTGGCCACGCACGTCGCTTCGGCGAAGCTTCCGCCCTCGACCTCGACCTTGTCGTGCTCCACCGTCAGCCAGCCGTCGTAGTCGCTCTCGACGATCGCCTGCATGAGCGCGGGGAAGTCGACGATCCCGTCGGGCCTGCCCATCTCGACGAACCAGCGTTCGACGCCCTCCGCCATGAGCTCCGCGTCGGGTGGGGTCTTGTAGGCGTCCTCGGTGTCGACCTGCCGCGTGTCCTTGAAGTGGAAGCCGCGACAGCGGGATGCGTAGCGGAGGAAGAGGTCGAGAGGGTCGACCCCGGCGATCGTGTGCTGAGCCGTGTCACAGAAGAAGCCGACCAGCTCCGGGTCGGTGTTCTCGAAGAACAGGTCCAGCTGTTCGGGGGTGCGGATGGCGCCCCAGAACTCGAAGTGGCACGCGAGGTTCAGCCCTCGCGACCGCAGCATGGCACCCACCCGGTTCCATAGTTCGGCGGTGATCAGCGTCTTCTCACGCGTGACCGGCTCGACGTGGAAGTAGGTGCTGGTCGGCATGACGATCACGTTCTCGACCTCTGTGCCCTCGACGGCTGCGGCGACGCGCTCCATGTCGGCGAAGATGCGGTCGTGGGTCTCCCGGCGATGCGGAGCGATGAACGGCGTCTCGTACGGGTACGCCATGAACACCCCGGTCAGTCCTGCGAAGCCCTCATCCTGGAGGAAGCCCTCGAACTCGCGGACCGACCCGTAGAGGTGCGCCAACTGCGGGAGCGTGAATGCGAAGGTGTCGAAGCCCGTGAACCCGATCGCCGACAGCTGCCGGATGTAGCGATCCATGTGTTCCCGGTTGAAGGACGGGTGCCGGAGGCCCTGGGGCGTCTGCGTCACCCAGTGGTCCATGTACGACCAGCGATCCCACGCCATCCGACACTCCTTTGCATCGACTCCTGAACACTACCTACTATAGGGGGTAATAGTGGATGCGATCAAAACGCGCCCTTGCACCCGATCCCGTGCGCTCAGGCGGGTTTGCGGTCGGCGACGGGCTGTTCCTCCGGCACCGCAACCGGTGCGCGGTACGACTCGAGCGTCTGCAGCCCGGGGCCGTAGGCCGCGACGAGCTGAGGCCCGAAGTCGCGGTAGATCTGCTGGATGTCGATGTCGTGCCGGATCATGCCCTTGATCGCGGCGATGATCGCGAAGTTGCGCGTCTGGATCCCCTCCCACGACTGGCCGTCCACGGCCACGGCGTTGATCGCCTCGCGGGAGTCGACCACCAGTGCCAGGTGACGTGCCTGATGGTGCCGGTAGATGGCGCGTTCCGTGCTCGCATGCCGGAAGACCCGGATGCCGGGGACGTCCAGCGTCGACGAGGCGAAGTTCAGCACGATGACGTCGACTCCGCGGTCGACGGCGTCGCGGAGGGCGGGCATCAGCTCCGTCAGCTCCTCCGGTGATGCCGAGACGTAGACGCGGCGGTTCGCCTCTGCGACCAGCTGCAGCGAGGTCGACACCGTGATGTCGCGGGCCGAGAACGACTTGAGGGTGACGGCCGAGGTCGTCTCCTCCTCGTAGTCGATCGATTCGGCCGCCTCGGTGGCGGCGGTGTGGCGGTTGCGGAAGTCCACGTCGAGGAGTGAGAGCAGCTCCGGGGGTGGTGTGGCGACGAAGATCGCGGGATCGTCGCCGATCTGCCGCGCCGCGCCGCGCCGGACCAGCCGGCGCAGGTTCTCGTAGACCTTCGGCTGAGGCACCCCCGTAGCCTTCGACACCCCGTAGCCGGTGAGGCCGCTCGTGCCTACCAGCCCGACGTAGCACTTGGCTTCGTAGTGGCTGAAGCCGAGTTCGATCAGGGCGTCCCGCAACTGATCGCGGGCGCCTCCTCGAGCGTCATCTGCCATGTCGATCCTTTCCGTGCGAAGTGTACCCGTTCAGACTCGTTCCACCAGGAGAGCCATTCCCTGCCCGCCTCCGACGCACATCGTGGCCAGCCCGATCGTGCCGTCGACCTCTTCGAGGGTCGTGAGGAGGGTGGTCACGAGCCGGGCGCCGCTCATGCCGAACGGATGCCCGAGGGCGATCGATCCGCCCCTGAGGTTCACCTGCGCATCGATGTCCATGCCGGTCTCGCGTGCGGTCGCGAGCACTTGCGCGGCGAAGGCTTCGTTGAACTCGATGGCGTCGATGTCGGAGATACGCATGCCGCCGGCGTCGAGCACGCGGCGCACCGCCTCGATGGGGCCGACGCCCATGATCTCGGGGGCGATGCCCGACACCGAGGTGGCGACGATCCGTGCGCGGACGGGAAGCTCGTGCGCCGAGGCGAACCGGTCGCTGACGATCACCGTGGCCGCCGCTCCATCGTTGAGCGGGCACGAGTTGCCGGCGGTCACCGATCCGTGCTCGGTGAACGCCGGCGCCAGGCCTGCCAGTGCATCGAGCGAGGTACCCCGTCGCGGTCCGTCGTCGGTGGTGACTTCGGTGCCGTCGGCGCGCGTGACCGGGGTGATCTCCCGCGCGGTCGTGCCGTCGTCCTGCGCCGCGATGGCGAGCCGGTGCGAGCGGAGCGCGAAGGCATCCATGTCTGCCCGGCTCACGTCGTACTGCGCGGCCACGTTCTCGGCGGTCATTCCCATCGAGATGTACATGTCGGCCAGTCCGTCGGCGGTCAGCGCCGGGTGCTTGTCCTCGTCACGTGTGCCTCTGCCCGTCATGCTGACCGATTCGACGCCGCAGGCGATCATCGCGTCGGCCTCCTCGGCGCGGATCGCGTGGGCTGCCATGCGGATCGCCTGCAGGCTCGATGCGCAGAACCGATTGACGGTGGTGCCGGGGATGTGGATGGGAAGCCCGGCAAGGGGGACCAGTCGCCGGCCGAGATTCGAGCCCTGTTTGGCCTCGGGATAGGCGGTTCCGACGATGAGATCCTCGATCAGCTCGGGGTCGACTCCGGACTGATGCACGGCGCTGCGCACCAGGTCTGCGGCCAGGTCGTCGGGGCGCACGTCGCGGAGCGAGCCCTTGCCTGCCCGGCCGATCGGCGATCGCGTGGCCGAGGCGATCAGTGCCTGTCTCACGGAGTCTCCTTCACTGCTATGGTCTAGCCAGGCTACTACTTACTGCAGTAGTTTCGTACCCGGCGCGCGACATTCGCCGACGAAGGACGAGGGGAAGCGATGGCAGACGACCAAGAGGCGGCGGAGGTCACCGTCACCGTGACCGACGGCGTCGGGACCGTCATCTTCAACCGGCCGGAACGTCGCAACGCCCTCGACGCGGAGCTCGTGGATGCCATCGGTCGCGCGTTCGACCGGCTCGAGGCCGACGAGTCGGTGCGGTGCGTCGTCGTCACCGGCGCCGGCCGCGCGTTCAGCGCCGGCGCCGTGCTCGACACGCTCATCGCCTCGGCCGACGGAGAGTTCGATTCGGTCGTGCAGGTGTACGAGGGCTTCCTGCGGGTGCTGCGCTCGCCGCTGCCCACCATCGCCGCCGTCAACGGTCCGGCCGTGGGTGCGGGACTGAACATCGCACTGGCGTGCGACGTGCGGATCGCCTCGACCGCGGCGTCCTTCGACTCCCGATTCCCGACGCTTCGGCTGCACCCCGGCGGTGGGCACTCCTGGCTGCTGGGGCGCGCCGTCGGCCGGCAGACGGCGACCCTCATGGCGCTGTTCGGGGAGACGCTCGATGCGACCGCCGCGCTGCGGGAGGGACTGGTGGCCGCCGTCTACGAGCCGGACGAGCTTCTCGCCGCCGCGGACGCCCTGGCGAGGAGGGTGCGCGACATGGACCGCTCGCTGGTCGAGAAGCAGGTCGACACGCTTCGCCGTGCGGAGCAGACCGTCGCTCACGCCGACATCCTGGCCCTGGAGACCGACCGTCAGCGCTGGTCGACGGCGCAGCCCGAGTTCGTGCGCAATACGCGCGAACTGCAGGAGCGCATCTCGGAGGGACGCCGATGAGCGCTCCGGTCCGCGTCGGCCTCGTCGGATTCGGCGGGAGCGCGCGCACGATCCATGCCCCGCTGATCCGGGCCGTGAGCGGGCTCGACCTGGTGGCCGTCGTGCCGACCAGTCAGCGGGCGACCGAGGCCGCCCGGCAGGCCCCGGGCCTGACGATCGTCCCGTCGATCGCGCAGCTGGCCGACGAAGGCGTCGAGCTCGCCGTCATCGCGACACCCGACATCGTGCACGTCGAACACGCCGAAGCTGCGCTCGGCGCGGGACTGGATGCCGTGGTCGAGAAGCCCGTCGCCGCCACGCTCGACGGTGCGAGGCGGATCGCGGCGGCGGCCGAGTCGACCGGACGCACGGTGATCCCGTTCCAGAACCGCCGCTGGGACAGCGACTATCTCACCGTCCGGCGCCTGATCGCCGACGACCTCGTCGGGCGACCGATCCGCTTCGAGTCGCGCCTGTCGCGCTTCGCGCCCGAGGTCGGGCCGAACTGGCGGGACAAGCGCCGGGAGGGGATGCTCGACGGCCGACTCGCCGACCTCGGATCGCACCTCGTCGACCAGGCCACGGCGCTGTTCGGAGCCGTGGACGCGGTCTACGCCGAGGTGAAGTTCCAGCGGCCGAAGGCCGTCGCCAACGACGACTGCTTCGTGGTGCTCGAGCATGCCTCGGGGGTCACGACGCACCTGCACATGACCGCGCTGTCGGCTCCGCGCCTGCCGCGCTTTCGCGTGCAGGGCCTCGCCGGCGGGTTCCTCAAGTTCGGGGCGGACCCGCAGCAGGATGCGCTGGGAGCGGGCGGGACGCCGGCAGACGTCGGATGGGGCGTCGAAGCGGCCGAGGATGCTGGCATCCTCACCACAACGGGCGGCGACCGCGCGATCGTCAGCGAGCGCGGTGACTGGACGGCCTTCTACCGCGGTGTCGCCGACGCCGTGCGCACCGGGGCTCCGCCGCCGGTCGCGCTCGCAGACGCGATCGAGACGGTCCGCCTGCTGGAGGCCGCCGACCGCTCGGCGCGGCGGCGCGAGGTCGTCGACACGGCATCACCAGGCAATCGAACGGACGAACGCGAGACATCGTGAGTGAAGGAGAAGGTATGAAGCGGGGCGTCAGCCTGTATTCCTATCAGGAGGAGTACTTCCTCCGGAAGATGACGCTCGAGGACTGCATCGCGGTGTCGGTGGAGATGGGCGCCCTCGGCATCGAGACGATCGCTGAGCAGATGATGCCGGGCTTCCCCCGCCTCAGTGAGGAGTTCTACGCGCAGTGGGACCGTTGGGTGGAGACCTACGGATTCGTGCCCACTGCGCATGACATGTTCGCGGAGCTGAAGCTCTACCCCGATCGGGAGCGTCCGACCGAGGAGCTCGTGGAGGACCTCCACCGCGACATCGACCACACCTCCCGCCTCGGCGGCACCGTGATCAGGATCCTCGCCGCGACCCCGCCCGAGGTCGTCGAACGGGCCGCCCCGTATGCGGGCGACCGTGGCATCCGCCTGCTGACCGAACTGCACGCGCCGCGCCGGTTCGACAGCGACTGGTTCCGCGGCCACCTCGCGGTGGCCGAGCGGGTCGGTCCCGAGGTGGTCGGATTCGTCCCCGATCTCGGGATCTTCGTGCGGAAGCTTCCGAGGGTGCTCTGGGAGCGCGCGCTGCGAGACGGTGCGGATCCCGACTTCGTGAAGCGGGTCGTCTCGGTCTATGACGGGGGTGAGGACACCTCGGTGCTGATCGAGGATGCCGATCGCCTCGGCCTGGGTCCGGTCGATCGCGAACTGGCGTTCACCGCGACGCGCTTCATCTGGGAGGACCCCCGCCAGCTCCTGGACTACATGCCGTACATCCACCACGTGCACGCCAAGTTCTACGAGATGACCGATGACGGCGAGGAGTACAGCATCCCCTACCCCGAGCTCATCGAGATCTTCCGCAGCGGCGGGTTCTCCGGCTACCTGTCCAGCGAGTACGAGGGCAACCGCCACATCCAGGACGCCTTCCCCGTCGACAGCGTCGATCAGGTGCGTCGCCACCAGCAGATGCTCGCCGGGCTGATCGGCCAGTAGAAGAGAGGTACGTCATGTTCGACCCCTACATCATCGTCGACTCGACGCTGCGCAACGAGAGCGTGGACGGCCGGGTGGTGGGCTTCGCCTTCGAGGCCCGCTGCGGGTACTACCGCCGGCTCATCCTCTCGATGGTCGAGGACCTCGCCGTCGCCGTCGACGGACGGGCGCAGCCCAGAGAGTCGGTGCGCTTCACGCTGCGCGGCCGCACGTACACCCTCGCCGAGATGGCCGGCGAGTTCATCGAGGCCTGGGAGTTCGGCGAGCTCGCCACCGTGACCGTCCTCGGCGAGGGACTCACCCCGGGCGCGCACGAGATCTCGCTGGCCGAGCGGCTGCGCATCTCGTACCTGCCCGGACCCCACACGCCGGCGACGACGCAGACGCAAGAGGTGGCCGCATGACCCGGGCGGAGTTGCTGCTGGGTCCGGATGCCGTCCGCCGCGCCGCCGGCGGGCTGGAGATCGACATCCGCCAGCCCTGGTACCGGAGCCTTCCGCTGTCGAGCGTCGTCTCGGCCGGGGTGGCGGTGGACGGCGTGCAGGTCGCCCCGGAGGACATCGATTTGTCCCTCTATGGGAGCGACTATCCGATCGCCCGCGTGGGCGACCACTGGCAGACCGTGTGGTTCATCCAGGATGCCGCCACCTTGCGCGTGCCTGTCACCGTGGACGCGGAGCAGGTGCGCGTCGAGGTGGCGCTGACCCTGCGCTTCCCCTACATCATCATCGACGGCGTCGGTCCGCTGCAGCGCAGGACCGTCGCGGAGCGGACCTTCGCGCTGAACGGAGAGACACGATGACCGGCATCCAGGCGCCCCTGCTCGGAACGACGCTCTACTCGTTCACCAACGAGTGGGTGAGCGGCCGATACTCCCTGGAGGGGCTCCTCGAACTCGTGGCGGAGGCCGGGATCGGCCCCGGGGTCGAGCTCGTCGGCTTCCAGAGCATCCGCGACTTCCCGAACATCGATCGCGACTTCGTCCGCGGGTTCCGAGACGCCATCGAGCGACTGCACCTCGTTCCCACGAGCCTCGCCGCCAACATCGACGTCGCCATCCGTCCCGACCGCGACCTGACCACCGATGAGCGCGTCGCCTACACGGTGCCGCAGATCGAGGCCGCCCACACGCTGGGCTTTCCCGTCGTGCGCATCCAGATCGGCGCTGACCCTGCCACCCTCGAACGTCTCGTTCCGGTCGCGGAGCGTCTGGGTGTGCACCTGGGAATGGAGATCCACGCGCCGGAGGGCCCGGCCACGCCCAAGGTAGAGGCCGTGCGCGAGCTCTACGACCGGATCGACTCGGAGGCGCTCGGGTTCATCCCCGACTTCAGTTCGACGATGCACCGCATCACGCCCGGGCTGATCGGCACCTTCGTCGAGGCGGGGCTGCCGGCGGAGCTGTCCGAAGATCTGCAGCGCATCTGGGCCGGCGACGGCGGGCAGGGGGAGCGGCTGCACGAGTTCGTGGAGCTCGCGCAGAGCCGTGGTGTCTCCGAGGATGCCGCCATGAGCGTCGCGGCCGCGTTCACCATGAACGGGCACGAAGACCCTGCGGGCTGGGCAGAGCTGATGCCGCGGGTGCGCCACATCCACGCGAAGTTCTACGACATCGACGAGAACGGCGACGAGCCGTCGATCGACTATGCCGCCAACCTGGTTCCTCTCCGCGACGCCGGCTTCACGGGGTCGATCTCCAGCGAGTGGGAAGCCCATTCGTGGGTGCCCAACAGCCAACTCGACACGGCCCGCCTGATTCGTCGTCAGCATGCGCTCATGGAGCGTGCGCTCGCGCGGTGACAGCTCGGTAGGGGCATCGGCAAGATTGTTGTCATCGATGACATATGTCGATATCATGAGAGTACCTACTTAAGTAACCAGTCGAAGGAGGGGTCAATGATGACCAGAATCATCGGGCGTAGACCGGCGGTCGTCGCCGTGCTGGGGATCGTCGGCATGGTGGCCGTCGGCTGCTCGCCCTCGCAGGTACCGGGGGGCGGCACCGGCCCGACGGCAGTCATCACGTTGCGCCTGGCGATCGAGGCGAGCCCGCCGACCGGAGCCCTCGCCGTCCTGGCGGAGCAGTACAGCAGTGAGAACCCGCTGGTCGTCATCGAACTGGAGCGGGTGCCGAACGAGCAGTTCAGCGATGTGCTGCGAACCCAGTTGCAGGGGGGCAACGGGCCCGATCTGTTCCACGTCATCGGAGGCAAGGGGACACCGACCTCTGTGCTGCCGCTCGCTGAGGCCGGGTACCTGGAGCCGCTGACCGGCACCATCGCGGCCGACCTGTTCACCGATGACAACCGCGCTCTGGCGGAGCTCGATGCGCAGATCTGGGCGCAGCCGGTGGAGAACGTGCCGATCATCACCAACTACAACGCCACAGTTGCGGAGGAGTTGGGCATCGACCTCGACTTCACCTCGATCGATGACGTGCTTGCGGCCTGCGCGACGGCGAGAGCAACTGACCGATCTCTGCTCCGGCTCGCCGGTGCGACCGGCCTCAACAACAGCGTGACCGCGCTGCAGTTCGCCGCGACGCGCGTGTACGGCCAGAACCCCGACTGGAACGAGCAGCGGGCGGCGGGCGAGGTCACCTTCGCGGGAACCGAGGGCTGGCACGACACTCTCCAGACCTTCCTCACCCTCAGAGACGCCGGGTGCTTCCAGGATGGAGTCGAAGCCGGCGTCATCGAGGACAACTTCCCCGCGATCGCAGCGGGGACCGCTCTAGGCGCCTTCGGGCCGGGAGGCGCCGTGCCCTCGCTGCGACAGGTCCAGCCCGACGCGACCTTCCTCTCCGTCGCCTTCCCCGGTGACTCGCCGGCCGATCGGGGGATCTTCGCCACGATGAACATGCTGGCGGTGAGTGAGGCCTCCTCCCCCGACGCGAAGGTCGCGGCGAAGGAGTTCCTGGCCTGGCTCGCCGAACCCGCGCAGGCATCGGCGCTCGTGGCCATCAGCGGAAATCTCCCCGTGCTCGTCTCGCCCACCAGCGAGATCCCGGAGCAGTATGCGCTCCTGGCGAGCCACTTCGAAGCGGATGCCATACGTCCGACTCCCGGTCTCAGCTGGCCGGGCCCCCAGGTCACGATCGTCCTCGGCACCGGCATCCAAGGACTGTTCACCGGTCAGACGACCATCGACGACGTGCTGGCTGCGATGGACTCTGCGTGGGACGAGGCGCAGGAATGAGACCGGGATCACAATCGAGCGCAGGAGACGCCCATGAGTGACTACACGCTGGAAGAGCTCGCCGCCGAGCTGACAGCGCTCGACTTCGATCGATTCGGACACGACGAGGCGTGGGAGCTCGGACGACGTTTTCACGAGCAGTCCCTGGCGCAGGGGCTGCCGGTGGCGCTGGCGGTGTTCCTGGGCGATCAGCTCGTCTTCCAGTCGGCGCTGCGCGGCACCTCCGCCGACACCGATGACTGGTTGCGGCGGAAGGCACGCACGGTTCGGCGATTCGGGGTCTCGACGCTCGCTGTCATGCGCACCTTCGAAGCGCGAGGCTGGTCGTTCGATGAGCGGTCGAAACTGGACCCCCGCAAGTACGCGGCGGCCGGTGGAGGCTATCCGATCATCGTCGCCGGCTCCCTCGTCGGAGCGGTCGTCGCGTCGGGACTTCCGCACCTCCGTGATCACGAGCTCGTCGTCGGACTTCTCACCGCACTGCGCGATGGGCGACACGATGCTGCGTCCGGTGCGGAAGGAGGCGCGTCGTGAGTCTTCCCTTCTTCCTCGGCTCGGTGATGTTCCGGAATGACGAGGCCTACGAGGCGCTCGATGCGTTCTACGAGGCCGGTGGACGCGACATCGACACCGCTCGCGGCTATCCGGGTGCGGAGTCCGTTATCGGGGGATGGCTCGATGCGCGCGGCGTCGCGGGCGAGATGCGCGTGCTCACCAAGGGCGGCCACCCGGATCCTGCCACCTGGGCGTCGCGGCTGACCGAGGCCGAGATCGTCGCCGACCTCGACAAGAGCCTCGAGACACTGGGCCTGCAGAGCATCGAGTCGTTCCTGCTCCATCGGGACGACCCCGGCACGCCCGTCGAGCAGATCGCGACGATCCTCTCCGCCCTGGTCGCTACGGGGCGCGTGAACACGATCGGCGTGTCGAACTGGTCAGCGCCGCGCATCAGGGCGCTGGCCGCGGCGCTGACCACTGCGTCGGGGCCGCCGATCACCTGGGTCAGCAACGCCTTCGGGCTCGCACAGATCCACGGCCCCAGTCCCTTCCGCGGAGTGGTGACGGCCTCGCCCGATGTGCGGCGGGCAGGACGAGAGCTCGGATTCCGCATCCTCGCGTGGAGCGCGATGTCTCAGGGCTACTTCGCGTCCGGACGAGGGGTCGATGCGCCGATCTTCGCCTCGGAGGAGAACGCCCGTCGCCGGGAGGTGCTCGAACGCATCTCGGCCGCCCACGGCGTCAGCGCCGTGGGCGTGCTCGCCCACTGGCTGATGACCGCCAACGACGACATCGTTCCGATCTTCGGCCCCACGACGGCATCGCACGTCCGAGAGCTCGCCGACGCGGCGGCCGGTGGGCGGCTCGACTCCGCGACCGCCGAGCTCGTCTCGGAACTGGGCGAAGCCATCCAGGATCCGGGGGAGTTCGCGCCCGACGCACCCTGAGACGGCCCCAAGAAGCCCAGAAGCCCAAGAAGCCTGAGCGGCAACGCGCCGTTCGAAGAAAGGACATCGTGTTCTCACTCGCCCCCAACATCGACCTTCTGTTCACCGAGGCGGGCGCCCACGCCGACCGCGTCCGTGCGGCGCACGCCGCGGGGTTCTCGTCGGTGGAGATGTGGACCCACTCCGACAAGGACGTGGCGGCGCTGCAGGCAGCTCTGGAGGAGACGGGCGTGCGCATCGAGGCCCAGCTCGCGGAGCCGCGTGCCCAGTTCGTCATCGATGAGGACCATGACGCCTTCTTCGCCGGTCTCGACCGTTGCCTCGACGTCGCCGCGACGCTGAGCATCCCGCGCCTGGTCGTCGGGGGCGGCACGGGGCTCCCGCGAATGAAGCGACCCGCAGCGACCGAGAAGCTCGTCGGGATCTTCACCCGGATCGCCGAACGAGTCGCAGGCAGCGGAGTGACGGTCGTGATCGAGGCGGTGAACGAACGCGTCGATCATCCCGGCTCGTTCCTGTGCCGCACGGAGGACTCCGCCGCCGTCGCTCGTGCAGTGGGGTCGAAGGATGTCGGCATCCTGTACGACCTCTATCACTCGGTGGCCGAGGGGGAAGACGTCGCCGCGGCCGTGACCGAGTTCGCTGACGTCATCCGCTACGTGCAGATCGCCGACGCTCCCGGTCGTGGCGAGCCCGGCACAGGATCCATCGACTGGCCGCGCAGGCTGGACGAGCTCGGCGGTGCGGGGTATCGCGGTCCGATCGGACTCGAGTACTACCCGACCGTGCCGTCTGCCGAGTCGGTCCGTCACATCCAGGAGGTGGTCAGCCGATGAGCCGGCAGCAGGCGCCGCTGAGGGTGGCGATGATCGGCTACGGCTTCATGGGCGCCGCTCACTCGGTGGGGTGGCGGCAGGCGCCGAGGATGTTCGCACTGCCCGCAGACGTCGAGATGACGGTGGTCGTGGGGCGGAACGCGGATGCCGTCGCTGCTGCCGCCGGCCGTTGGGGCTGGGCGGAGTCGGCGACGGACTGGCGGGAGGTGGTCGCGCGCGACGACATCGACATCGTCGACATCGTCACTCCGGGCGACTCGCACGCAGAGATCGCGATCGCGGCGTTGGAGGCAGGCAAGCATGTGCTGTGCGAGAAGCCGCTCGCCAACTCGGTCGCGGAGGCCGAGGCGATGGCGGATGCCGCGCAGCGTGCGGCCGAGCGCGGCATCTTCTCGATGGTGGGGTTCACCTATCGGCGCGTGCCCGCGGTAACGCTCCTTCGCGACCTCATCGCCGACGGGCTCGTCGGCACCGTCCAGCAGGTGCGTGCCGCGTATCGTCAGGACTGGCTCGTCGATCCGGGCATGCCGCTGGCCTGGCGGCTGCAGAAGGAGCACGCCGGATCAGGGGCGCTGGGCGACATCGGGGCGCACATCATCGACATGACCCAGTTCGTGACGGGCCAGAGCGTCGAGTCGGTCTCGGGAACGATGGACACGATCGTGAAGCAGCGGCCGGTGCAGGCCACGGCATCGGGGCTGTCGGCGACCGCGGGGGAGGGATTCGGCGAGGTCACCGTCGACGACGTCGCGATCTTCACCGGACGGCTGTCGGGTGGGGCGCTCGCGGCATTCGAGGCGACGCGCTTCGCCACCGGCCGGAAGAACGCGCTGACGATCGAGGTGTCGGGCGACAAGGGTGCGCTGGCCTTCGACCTGGAGGAGCTGAACAGCCTGCGGTTCTACGACCGGACGGCTCCCGAGCACCGTCAGGGCTTCACGAAGATCCTGGTGACCGAGGCGATGCACCCGTACGTGGAGGCCTGGTGGCCGGCCGGCCACATGCTCGGGTATGAGCACGGGTTCTCCCATCAGGTCGTGGACCTCGTGACGTCCATCGCCGACGGCGCACAACCGCACCCATCGTTCGCGGAGGGCCTGAGCGTGCAGCGAGTGCTGGATGCCGTCGAGAACAGCAGTGAACACGATTCCGTCTGGACAGCCGTGGGCGTACGTGCCGCGGAGCCTGTCCGAAACAACGAATGAGAGGTGCCTCATGGCTCGACCCATCACATTGTTCACCGGTCAGTGGGCTGACCTTCCCTTCGAAGAAGTAGCTCGCCTGGCCGGGGAGTGGGGATATGACGGCCTGGAGATCGCCTGCTGGGGTGACCACCTGGACGTGTCGCGGTGGAACGACGAGGCCTACGTGCAGAGCCGGCGCGACATTCTCGAGCGCAACGGCCTGAGCGTGTGGGCGATCTCCAATCATCTGACAGGTCAGGCGGTGTGTGACGATCCGATCGACCAGCGCCACCGCGACATCCTGTCGGATCGGGTATGGGGCGACGGTGATCCGGAAGGGGTGCGGCAGCGCGCGGCGGAGGATCTCAAAGACACCGCCCGGTTCGCCGCGAAGCTGGGTGTGAGGACCGTCAACGGGTTCACCGGGTCGAGCATCTGGAAGTACGTGGCGATGTTCCCGCCGGCCTCCGACGAGATGATCGATGCCGGCTACCGTGACTTCGCGGACCGCTGGAACCCGATTCTCGATGTGTTCGAGGAGGTCGGTGTCCGGTTCGCACTGGAGGTGCATCCGTCAGAGATCGCGTACGACTACTGGACGGCGAAGCGCACACTCGAGGCGATCGGTGATCGGGACTGCTTCGGTTTCAACTTCGACCCGTCCCACTTCGTGTGGCAGCAGCTCGACTCGGTGGCGTTCGTGCTCGACTTCGCCGACCGCATCTACCACGTCCACTGCAAGGAGTCGGTCACGAACCTCGATGGACGCAACGGCGTGCTCGGCTCTCATCTGCCTTGGGCGAATCCGCGGCGAGGCTGGACATTCGTGTCGACCGGTCACGGAGCCGTGCCGTGGGAGCCGATCTTCCGAGCGCTCAACGCGATCGGCTACGACGGGCCGACCAGCGTCGAGTGGGAGGACGCGGGCATGGACCGCCTGGTCGGTGCTCCCGAAGCGCTCGGCTTCGTTCGTGACCTCGCGCAGATCACTCCGCCGCCGGCGGCTTTCGACTCCGCCTTCTCTACCAAGAGCGTGTGACTGACTGCGTGCGACGATCGACCTCGTGTGGACCTCGGCCGTGCTTCAGCACAACTGAAAATGCTGTCGTGATCTCGCGGTCAACACCTCAGAATCAATCGTCTGCCCGCAGGCACATGAGCGCATGGAGTTCGTCCGCGTGCGCTCGCAGCGTCGGGCTCTACCCCTCCCGCATGATCCACGGCGTGACGGCGCTGCCGGGCGGGTGGTCGTCGCTGAGCTGGGTCTTCGCCGTCACGGCGCTGGTGCTCACCGTCACGACCGCGCGCGGACGCGGGCTCCCCGGCATCCTCTCGGCGCGCCAGCTGACCGATGC
>PJTQ01000275.1_pt1 | contig 43433 bp, 46 predicted proteins | sample 1512231 | NCBI WGS metagenome assembly PJTQ01 (sample SAMN08177688, study PRJNA422409) | Soil metagenome, whole genome shotgun sequencing project. | isolation source: Soil (3) enriched on wood chips | place: USA: Madison | collected 2015-01-15 | reverse complement strand
TTTTCCCAAAGTTTATCTTTTCACATCCAATCCAGAAAAAACTAGCAAATTTTCTACACATATATATGTCAAATACGAACAATTATGTGAAGTTGTGGAATTTGACCTTACCAAAAACCCTGATTACAATAAGTTGGATGACATAGAATCCGAATTGATTTTTTGCGCTTCCGGCTTTCTTGGTGCCGACACACAAAATGGGTTGTATGATGATTTGAATACGAAGATGATTGTCGAAATTAATTATTCCAAATTGATCGTTTTACTAAATCATTTCGCTCAAAAATTGGAACTTAAAGGCAAAGGTACAATCATTTGCTTGTCATCTGTTGCAGGAGAAAGAGGCCGACAAAGCAATTTCATCTATGGCAGTGCCAAAGCCGGTCTTACAGCTTATATCGCCGGACTTAGAAATTATTTATTTCACAAAGGAATTCATGTCATGACCGTAATCCCAGGGTTTATGGATACGCAAATGACTGTAGAAATGGAAACACCAAAAGTTTTGACTTCAACACCCAAACAGGCTGCCAATATAATTTATAAAGCTTACAGGAAGAAAAAAAATACGGTTTACGTTACATTTCTTTGGTGGGGAATTATGCTGATGATTAGAAACATTCCGGAATTCATATTCAAGAAAATGAAAATGTAAGATTGAAATGCTGATATGGAAATGAACGATAAAAAACTCTACCTATTTGATTTCGATGGTACTTTGACTCACATCGACACGCTTTTTGATTTTCTGAAATTTTCATTTCCGGACGATTATAAATTTAACTATTTTAAATTCATTCCGTTTTTTATTTTGGCTAAATTAAAATTAAAAAATGTAGAAGATATCAAGAGAAAATTTATAGGAGTATTTTTAAAAGGGAAATCCAAATCAGAAATCGAAAAACTTGCCACCAATTATTTCGAAACAAATGCTTCTAAAATTTTGAGGAAATCCGCAGTCGCATACGTACAAAATATACATGATTCAAACGACAAATACATAGTATCTGCTTCCACAGATATTTGGCTGCGGCCTTTTGCCGATTTTTTGGGGCTTAAATTAATTTGTACTATGGTAGAATATAGCAATCAGGATATTTTCACAGGAAATTTTTCCACACCCAATTGTAATTATGAAGAAAAAACACGGAGAATCCAAACAGAAATTAACCTTGGAGAGTTTAATGAAATTTTAGTTTTTGGAGACTCAAAAGGGGATCAATCCATGTCTATGCTCTCTACGGAATTTTATTATCAATATTTCGATGAATAATTTCTCTTTTTATTAACTAACTCAACATTTAAAACATTTAAAAATGAATTACCGCCACCTTATAACCCTGTCTTTGATCATTTGCTTATTATCTATCTTCCGTTGGAACAGACAAGATATATTGATTGACCAGTTTGTTAGAAAGTCAAACAGCGTTTTCGGAAATAATTAACCTATACAACTTCTAATTATTCTGTAATAAACGTAATATCAGCATCCTTTCGTTTTTCGACAAATTCATAGGTAAGTGTTTTTTCTAAACCTTCACCAAGGGTAAAAGGAGGAATGAAGTTTTCTTTTGCAACTTTGCCTGCATCAAACTGGGTCGTAGCGCAAAACTTTTTTACACGCACACTGCTGATGCTTAATTTTTTTCCTGAAATTTTAGCCAACAAGTCAAAGCCATAACCGCCCAACATTCCAAACGCAAAAGGGATTTTTGTTGTTGGGATGTTTTTGTCTAATACTTTACTGATATGTGATACCAATTCATTCATCGTGAAATCTGGTTTGTCAATATAATTGAACACATTGTACCCAATTGATTTTTCTTCAATCAAGAACTTAATAAAACTTACAATGTTGCCAACATAAGCCATAGATTTTTTATTGTTCCCATTGCCAATCATCATAAATTTGCCGGAACTGATTTGCTTTAATAAATTGTAAACATTCCCACGATTTCGCTCACCAAAAATAACCGTTGGCCTGAGGATGTTTACGTTTTTGGAATTATCATTTTTGTACCATTCTTGCAAAACCTGTTCGGCCTGCCACTTGGTAATACCATATTCGTTGAATGGGTCTATGGCATGGTTCTCGTCGGGATTTTTTTTGTTTAACCCATACACCGCGACAGAGCTTGTGAAGACGATTCGTTTTATATTGTTGGTATCCATTGCTTCCAATACGTTTTTCATTCCCTGTACATTTACATCGTAATACAATGTTTTTGGCGTGACATCATCGCGGTGTTCTGCCGCTAAAAGAACAACTACATCTTGCCCTGCTAGTTGTTGAATCATTGCTTTTTTGTCCAAAACATTGGCAATAGTTGTGATATCATTATAGAAAGGACTTTTTTGCTTGTCTATATTTGTAAGGGTGTTATTTCCTGACTTTTTGAGTTCTTCTATCAGCCTTGAACCTACAAAGCCAGAACCGCCGATAATTGCTATTTGCATAAGTTTGATTAATAGTGATTGGATATTGAGATTTAGTCTTCTGTATTTTGATTAGCAAATTGCTGTTCTACGATTTCCTTTAACCTTTCTTTATTTTTTTTCCAAGAAAAATTTTGTTTGATAAGGCTTCTGGCATTAATGCCAATTTCATGTCGAAGTGAGGGATTTGAATGCATTAAATTTATAAAATCAATATGTTCTTCAGGCGTTTCCGCTATGAGAAAGTGTTTTTTATGGATCCCTCCAATGGGTTTTGCCGCCAAAGATGAAAGAATATTAACCTGTCCTAATGCCATGGTTTCCAAAACTTTATTCTGAATTCCACCACCGGTATGCATTGGTGCGATTACTGCCAAACATTTGCTTAGTAACTTATAAGGATCATCAAGAAATCCGGTCACTTCAATATTTTTATGTTGCTTTGCTAATTTTAGTATGCTTTTGCTGGGTGAACCGCCAACTATATATAGTTTTATCTCGCTTGGTAAAAAAGGTAACACATTTTTTGCATACCATTTTACCGCATCAATGTTTGGCGGATAATCCATTTTGCCAAAGAATGCCACAGCATTTTCGGGTGTGTCTATCAAATTATAATCGTATAATTCTTCTTTTACACCATTTGGCATCAAAACACAATTTCCATACTTTTTCCAATAATCTGTTTCTTCTTCATTAACCAATAAAGTCACATTGGCCTGTGAAACTATTTTTTTCTCGTACTTATGTAATCTGTTCGATTCTATAGAATAAATGTTTTTCCACAAAAATGATTTCGTTTTATTAATTGCACGCTTGTAGCCCAATGCATAGGAATCAACCGCATCAAAAATAATAAGTGAATTTGATTTTTGGGGTTGGTTGAGGACATATTCTGTCGTACGGGTTAGACTGGGTACAATTACATCTGCGTCAGAAATAGTGGAGGCAATTTTCTTATGGACAGAATTAAATTTATAATAAGAAACCTGAAGTGGGTTTGATTTAAATAAAAGTGCTTTCAACGCATTCCAATAAAATTTCCATTTTGGAAAAGTAAAAAAGACATAATGTTTTGAGTACTTTTCCAAGAATGCTATATTCTCTTCATTTTCAGCTTCATCTGTAACAATAATAACAGTTAAATCAAAAAGATCGGAAAGCATTTTAACCAGATTGTAGGTTTTTATTTTATATCCGCTTATGGTCGGCGCCGGGGTTCGGCTAAGGAGCAAAACACATTTTTTTTTTGGTTCATTTTTCATAGGTTCCGAGCAGTATTAAGTATTAATCCAGAAAAAAGGAATATGGGTTTCTCTTATCAAATATAGTCCGGTAATAAGAAAAACCTGTTTTATCTTTGGTGTTATGGTTGACATAGAAAAACAATATTATTGTATATGAAAGAAATGCAATACAGACAAAGTTTTTCAGGAGAGCATTGTCCTTCAACATAAGAATCATTCTAGGCACCATAAAAACAAGAAAAATCAGATAGAAATTAGGTAGTCTTACTGCAAAAATACCACCGCCAAAAAAGAAATATAAGGCAACTCCAAATATATACAGGTTTCGGAAATAAGGATAATATGCATCATTTTCCGCCTGCTTATCAAATAACACCACTGCTAAAACTGTAAGTATTTTAACAACTACACCAAGTAAACTGCTTTCAACATCTTCAAGTCCCTCAGAGCTATAAGCCCCATATTTCTCCCCTATCCCAAAAGGAAGCATCTGAAATAAACCGTCCATATATAAGCTTAAACCTGTAATGTTTACTATAACCGCCAATCCTACGGCTACAATTACCCAAGTTCTATTAAACTTTATCAACACAAGCCAATATGCGAAAATAAATATGATGGACGACGTGTGCATTAGGAATGCAAGAGCTACACAGAGTAAAAAGAGGTACAATTTCCTGTCGATTATATAACGTACAGAATACATAGTTATAGCATTCGCAAAACCTTGCCTCACCTGAATCTGGTCTTCATAAAAGTAAATAGAAACCATGTACATGAATAATCCTAAGAACACATACCCACTGTATTTAAATATAGTAGAGGCTTTTAAGTAAATGGCTATTGTTGCCAATATAAACACAAAAGCAGCGTATCCTAAACCCAGGCTACTAATTATTTTGTTAAAATAAAGATAACCCACCTCCATATATAATTTTTCAGATAAATCCTGCAATTCTCCGAAACTAACAATCGCCGCACCTTCAAACGCATTCCAATACGCAATCCAGTCCGGGCTGATCCCCCATGCCAAACCGGCTGTTAAAATCATGATTGTTACTATGGTGTAGTACCATTGCTTACTCACTATAACTTCTCCATATATTTCATAAATACAAGAGATGAGTATCAAAATAAATATGAAGTTATATATAAAACTCATTACTAATTATAAAGCAGCTATTAATCTTTTATTTATCAATGCCAACAAATAAAAAATCCGTTTTTTAAATGGCAAAGAAAATAAATAATTCTTATTAAATCTGTTATACTGAAGAATTTCGGATTTTTTTATGTTATATTCTTTCATTTTGTTCCACAAAACATCCAGCATTTCAGCTTTCAACTGTTTATCTTTCACATAAGCAACATAGGCCAAATAACAATAAAATCCCTGAAAAATCTGAAAACGTTTCATTTCATTTTCGAAATTTTTGTAATGGCTATCAGAAAAAGATTTCATTACCTTGTCAATCGCGGTAAAGATATCCAATCCTTTTTTTGTATGGGTTTTGGTAATAGAATCCTCTCTTTCACTATATTTATAAAACGGTTCATTTATTTTACCTATAATTTTAGACTTCAAAATCAATTGAGGGATGAGTTCTATATCTTCAAAATGAAGTCCCTTTTTAAATTTATGATTTTCAAATAATTCTCTTTTATATATTTTATTACAGGCAAAACATTCAAACTCCCCAAAAAATGTAAAATTATCTCTCAACACTATTTTTTCAGGAAGCTGTGGTGATTGCAACAACGTTCTGATTAACTCTCCTTTCTCGTTCACCTTTTCCAAATCACAGATAACGATTTCAGCATTGTGTTTTGTGGCCAGGTTATACATTTTTTCAAACATCACTTCACTCACATAATCATCACTATCAACAAACGCTATGAATTCCCCCTCTGCCCTGTCCAAACCAAAATTCCTTGCATCGCTTAAGCCGCCGTTTTCTTTTTTATATGGTTTAATTTGAACGAAATTTTGTGCATACTCGTCAATTATATTCTGAGAATTATCTTTAGAACCATCATTTACTATTATTATTTCAATTTCTTTCAAAGTCTGCCCGACCAATGAATCTAAACACTTTTTTAAATATATGCCGGTATTGTAAACCGGGACAATGACAGATATTTTCGTTCTAAATTTCTCCATAAACAAAAGGCGTATTACTGTAATTGAAATCCAAATCACTATCAGCAAAATGTGCCACAAAATTCAAAGGTTTATCTGAAATCTTCAAATTGGAAGTCATGGGCAATTCTGAATATTTAATAAATCCGGCTTTTTTAAGATTTTTCTGAGTAATCGGAATTGTGGTTCCCCACAAGACGGCATCCATTTTATTTTGTTTTGCTATTTTTGAAACCGCTTTTTTGATTAATATATCTTCATTGCTGCCTATCTTGTACCTCGCATCTGTCATCATCAGACATTTAATTTCTTTCCACAATATGGTTCTGATAACAAAATAAGACTTATTATCTTCATTATTTTGAGTCGAATTCTCTAATTGATAAAAACCATAAACGTTAGGTTTAAAGAAAAAACGCCAATCGATGTATTGTTGTGTTCTCAAACTTTCTACCCAGTCTTTGTTCCAATTATTTTTAGGATGGTTAATTTCACGTATATCTTTAATCCTGATAAAACTTCCAATTTTTTCCGGATAAATGACTGAAGGATTTTCTTGATTATTACAAAATTCTTTTTTCTTAATTAATTTAGATAGAAACGAAACAAAAACGAATAAATTCAGTGGTTTAAAATAAAGATTTAATTTCTTTAAACGCACAGAGCCTATTTTTTCATACATCTGAATACTTTGTTCTACAGTATTTAACGAAGAAAAGCTAGGATAAATTTCAGTCAGCTTTTTCACTACTCCATTTGCAACTCCCATTCCTCTAAATCCCGGGCTAACAATCATATCGTTTACCCAACTGGATTCATAAACAGTTTCATTATAAGCAATGAAATTCTTTAATGCCATTCTCTGGCCAATTATTTCATCATTATGCTTGGCAATTACTACATCAGATAGACTTCCAATAGTTTTTTCATTCAAGAATCTATATTTAAAAAAATCGAGCGTATGGGAACGTAGCGGATACATCTCTTGATTAAACAACACAATTTGTTCTAAATCATCAACCGTTGCCTGCTGCACATGAAAAGATTTTTTTTCCTTCATAGTCATATTTTTTTAAACAATTCTAAATATTTCGGAATAATAATTTCCAAATCATATTTTTCTGAAATGCTTTTTTTTATTAATTCCCTGTCATGTGTCTGACTCAATGCTTCTTTGATGAGCTGTGCAAAATTTTCATAGTCTTCTATCGGGGCTATTTTTCCGTTAATTCCTTCTTGTATGATTTCATTGATTCCGCCTTTGCATTCATTGGCTATGCTGTAAACACCACAAGCTCCGGCTTCGAGTAAAACATTTGGAAATCCCTCATAACGTGAAGGTAAGACAAACAAATTGGAATGATACAGATAAGTTACCGGATTGGTTTTCCTCCCCAGAAAATGAACTTTATCTAATTGCATTTCAGACTTCATTTGCATAAAGATCTCTTTGTCTGGACCATCACCTAAAATATAGAGATTTATATTTTCTTTCTTTAAATAATTGAAAACTTTCAGCAAGTTGTCAAATCCTTTTCTGTAAGAAACATTTCCGATTGCTACGACATTTTTGGTATTTCTGTCAAATTCTTCGGGATAAACCGATTGTGCTATTTTTTCATTTATTTCATGAATATTGATTGGATTATGAATCAATTCCAGTTTATCCGGTTTCACATTGATGTTTTCAATCAAGTCCTGCCGCATATCTTTACTTTGGACAATAATCTTGTTGAAATTATTATAAAACTTATAAAAGAACCTGATTTCTTTTCGGGTTACGTGTTGTGTAACAATATTTGTTTCCCGCGCCACAAATTTGACTTTTGGAAAGAAAGGTATGAGAAAAGAAAGGTAGGCACTCAATTCTCCCCAACCCGTAAAAACTATGTCGGGTTTATTTTTTATAATGTATGGAATGAATTTAAAGAGATAATAACGAATTCTATAAATGTAAAGCACCTCTAATTTCACTTCTTTATTTAAAGTATGCCGTAAATCACCTGCATTTTCGAGCAGGATGAGTGTTACATCAAATTTGTCATAGTCTAAACTATTGACGATGGTGTGCGTTATTTTTTCGGCGCCACCCCAAATATGTAACCTTGGAATGATAAAAAATATTTTTTTCTTCTTTTTCATCTTCCGGTTTCTATATATTTAGCAATTTCAATCATGCTTTTGCTTTTGAAATTGTATCTCCTGCTTAATTTTTCGTAGTGCTGTAGAATTTGTTCCAGAAAATGAAAATTTTCTACCTGGTCAATTCCCATTTCATGTGGATGCCACCAAAGATGATAGATTTTGTTGTTTTTGGCAGCATACGTCATCGCAGATTTGATTCTGTATAATCGGAGGCCGTCTAAAGCTTTCCACTTTTTTCGATAAGGTCTAAGCCACATAGAAGCCGGAATGTTATAAGGTGTGCCTCCTTTTTCAATTTCCTGAATGTCAAAGCAATGATGGGTTCCCAACCAAAAATAATAATTGGCATAACGAACCGCGCGTTTCCATCGGGATTCTTCTCCATCTCTGGCAGGAGAGTGGTACCAAGCTTTTTCGGTTCCGCGATAAGTTTGGATTTTATATTTGGGGAAAGTATTGATGTAGTCTTTTCTCAGTTGGTGGCGGGGAAAGATGAACGTATTGATTTCTATGCCATATTTCTCAGCAATCCTGATTGCCGCCCGCAAATCGGATTCAAATTCTTCTTGATTTTGACCATCTTCCAAACAATAATAGTGCGAAAACGTGTGGGTTCCTATTTCATGTATTTTTTCTTTTCTTAACTGTTTGATCAGTTTTGCTCCGAAATAATATTTGGGGTCATGATTTGGAGAATCATCTACAAATCCATGATAAGGTGATAAATTCTGATTTGTATAAGAGGGTAATTCCCCGGGGATAAATTCTTTGAGTTCATCTACATCTTTTGAAAACATAGCCCCTACGGTAGCGAAAGTTGCATGTATATCATATTTACGGAATGTTTCCAGAAGTTTTGGGAAAATTCCCCAGACACCAAGTACATTAGATCCATATTGTTCAAATGTGAATTTGTCTCTGATTCCCCAAAATAATTCAAAATCCAGAGAAATTACAAAAAAACCATGTTTCGATTCAGTTGGTATCACTATTTGATTTTTAATTGTCTATAATTTCTTCAATTTTCCTGACGGAATTATCAAGTGTAAAAGGTTGTACAAAATTAGCGATTCTATTTTGATAGGACTTCCCTAATTCCGGGTTAGTTAAAACCTTTTTCATCCCATCATAAATTCCTGCCTCCGAATTTTCTACAATTAACCCCAAATTTCCGTTATCAAGCATATCAGTCGCACCAGAAACATTTGTAGCTACAATCATTTTTTTTAGTGTGATTGCCTCATAAAGAACGGTTGGAAACCCTTCATATCTTGATGATAATATGAAGGAATTAGCTTTCTTAATATATGGATAAGGATTATCTACAAATCCAATCATGCTAAATGTGTTGGAAACGCCCATTTCATTGGCCATTTTTTTTGTATTGTCAAAATCGGGGCCATCTCCTATAATGAGGATTTTATGATAAAGACCTTCGTGAAGTAATTTTTTATGCACTTTGATTAAACGGTCAAATCCCTTTTGGGCATCTACTGTTCCAATTCCTATGAACGTATATGTCTGGTTATCAAATTCATATTTTTCTATAGGCAGAATCGATTTCTGTAAAAACTCATTTGTATCCAGAGGATTGTAAATCCTGATGATCTTGTTCTTTTCAGAATCATTTTCTGCTAAATTTTCAAAAGTTTGTTTAATTTTATCTGAAATGACCATAATCTTATCATAGCCAAAAAATTTCTGAATACGCCGAGGAGGGAAATCCTTTAAGCTGGAAAGATCATTGTGTATCCAAATGATTTTTCTTGAATTCTTATGTGGGCTTTTGAGCATTTGTTCTAACAGATTATGATTAGCCGCAAGTTCAACATCATATTTTTTTCCATTTAAAATTTGATGATAAATGATGCCCGGAAAAATTTTCAAGAGTTTAAAATACAATACCCTGAATATTTTTATAGGTATTTCATGTGGTTTATTGGTAAGAATCGGCTCTGAATTAATGATGTGTTTGATGTTAATCCAATCCGGAATTTCAGGAAGGTATTTACCTGATCTGTTATTGAGCAATAAATCTATTTCGTATTTATCAGAAGGTAAATTTTTCAATAATATAGACAAAACTTTTTCCGCTCCGCCATGCCGGAGAGAACCTATGCGTATGAGGATTTTCTTTTTCATTTTCCTAAATTTATTTTAGGGGATTTAATAGGTTATTCAAAAAAACCATGGGAAATATCATTATGGCTAATATTTTCAATCTAAGTGATGGCAATCTTTTTACTAAGGCTTTAGTAGAAAATTCGTCAGAATTCATCCCAAAATAGAGGTATTTGAATAATTGTTTCAATATTGCAATCGGATATTTATCAAAATATTTTCTACTATATGCTTCTAAATAGTGCCTATGGGTTTCAGACAAACCGTATGCATTTTTCTTGGAGTATTTTGTATTGGTCAATGATTGAGTATCTGTTTCATCGAAATGGTATATATAAACCACATCATTGATATACCGAGTGATGTAAGCTGCATCCTGATAAAAATTCCAAACATCGTATATGTATCCCTTTCCGACATATTGCTCCATATCGGGCATGACTTTTTTGATGGCTTCAGTTTTTAAAATTCCTTCGTGTGGGCCTTTTACTTTGTCTCTGTTTACCAAATGAAACCAAGTTGAATCAAATGGATCGGATGGAAAAGGAGTTCCTTTCACTTCGCCATGCTGGCTTTGAAGCCTTCCAATAACTGCTGAAAATTTATCATCATCCTTAATAGGCAACATCGTTTTGTAGAGAATTTGAAGAGACTCAACAGGTAATTCATCATCAGAATCTACAAAATAAACAAAAGGAGTTTTAACTTTATGAATGCCTCTTACTGTTGTAATTGATTTTTTCACATTTTCATGCCAGTGATATTCAATCTCGAGTTTACCTTCTTGTTTAAATCTTTCGATAATTTCTTTGGTATCATCTGTAGAACCGTCATCCATGACCAACCATATAAAGTTTTGATAGGTCTGACTTACCAAAGAATCGTATAACCGCTGTAAGGTAGTACCTCTGTTATAAGTCGGAGTTAAAATTGTTATTTCTCTGCTCATGAATTAATTTTTAGGTGTTTGCAAAATCTCCTCAACCTGCGCATAAATTTCCTCTTTTTTGAATTTGAGGTAAGCATCTTTGGCTCCAGCTTTTAAACTGTTTACATAATTTTCTTCTGTCAGAAATTTTTTCATAGCTCGATAAATTCCTTCTTCGTTAGGTTCTATAAGCATCCCGTCTACATCGTGATCTATCATTTCATTTATACCTCCAACATCTGTACTTATGATTGGTTTTGCAAGACATAATGTTTCGCCTATAATTAAAGGATAAGATTCTGTTTTAGATGGAAGTATGAAATAATCTGCCTCCTTTATATATGGATAAGGATTTTTTTGAGTTCCTAATAGTTTGAAAGAATTCTGAATTTTCAGTTCTTCAATCACCGATTCCACTTCTGGTCTGAAGTCTCCATCTCCAACCACAATAATTTCATGTTGAAATCCTTCATCCAAAATCCTTTTGTGAACTCTCGCAAGCATATCAAAACCTTTCCTTTTCTGAAGTCTCGCTACTGATATGAATTGTGGAATTTCAGGGTTTCTTTCTACTGAAAATTCCAGAGATTTTTGATTGACCACATCTCCATCGATTACATTGTAGACAACAGTTCCCTTTGGAAAATCTACTCCATAAGATTCTTTGATAACATTTCTGGTCTGTTGAGACCCAAAAATCATGACATCATATTGTTTCATCCAATCGATGAACTTCAGCGCAAGCTCTTCTTTCACAAATCTGATATCTGTGTGAAACCAACCCACTTTCTTGGAATTTTTATTAGGGGAATTTAAAATATCTTCTAGTTCCGTGTAGGTAGAAGCGATTTCGACATCCATATCATTGATTTTGAACTTATCATAGACTGTTTTAGGGAATTTCTTGTAATATCTCAACTTTAGGTTTCTGACTGCTAGCTGAAAAAATTTGATGGTTTTATTTTCGCTGAAACTTTCTCTTCCTTCTGTCAAATATAGAAATCTCACGTGTTTGGGAATACTATTAACTAATATTCCTTGTTTTAAATTAACCAAAAAAGTAATTTCAAATTTATCTTGCGGCAGATTTTCTAAAAAGTCTAGAATTACCTTTTGTACACCGCCCATTTCTAGTGAACGAAGTCTGAAGAGTACTTTTATTTTTTTTGGTTGATTTGCCATAATTAATCCACTTGAGCGCCTATATTTCTATATTGATTTTTAAATCCTTCTACCCACTTTCTAAATTCTTCTTTTTTTATTTTTTCATTAAAAAATTTCTCAAAATAATCCAGAGAAAAATCATTCGGGTAATTTTTCATGGAATCAAATTCATCGTTAAACCATGCTTCATTGAGCAAAAAATTCAAATAATTTATGTCTAAATCTGCCTCGTAGTTGTGGCCGGAATTTGTAGCAGAGGATTGAAATGTGGTTTTTATGATTTCCTCGTGGTATTTGGCTATGAAATTTGGGGTTTTATATTTTTTGTAATATTCGATTGCATTTTTGATTTGGAGCTTTTCATTTATTTTGCCTTCTAGACTTTCCCATGTTTTGAGCCAATAATCCTTTCTGTGAACACCTGAAGTAATGCTTATGAAATGATAATATTTCACAAATTCATTTTTATCGATGATATTTAGTTTTTTCAGTATGGAATAAATCCGAAATTTATCAGCAAATAAAACGTCAATCAGCTTTCTGTTGAGTGTAAATACATTGGGATTTTCTTGTTTTAATAAATCATTTATTTTCTTGTTTTGAGAAGTTATTTCGATTCCATTCCATCCAAGTTTTAATAAATTAATTTCCTGCTCATTCATTTGTTTTTCTATTTCATCCAAATTAATAGAAGCTACAAACCAAACATCATCTTCTATAATTAGCACATAATCAGTTGAATTATTTACAACTTCATACCAATCTTTAGATGGAATCGAGCGGGTGATAGTTTCATGATTGCTGATTTGTTCAGATTTTCCCTGATAAGCTTTTGTATATAAAAGTTGTGTTTCTGGAAATTTTTCCTGTATTTTTTTTAAGTATTTCTGAGGCGTACCATCATCAATTATTTTTACCGTATAATTACCTTTTACATTATCTGAAATGCTTTGTAAACACCGATCTAAATAGTGTGGACGATTAAATGATTTGATTACAATTGTGACCATGCATTAATAATCATTGATGACTTGAATCACTTTATCTACTTCTTGATCAGTCATCACTGGTGAAATAGGTAAGCTTAAAACCTCTCGATGGATTTTTTCTGTAATAGGAAAAATTAAATGATTCCATTCACTATAAGCATTTTGTTTATGCGGAGGAATCGGATAGTGAATAATTGTCTGTATTTGATTTTGAGAAAGGTAACTTTGGAAGGCATCACGTTCTTCCGTTCTCACTACAAATACATGCCATACATGTTCATTTCTATCATCAGGATTTTGAGGTAATGTAATTTTAGGATTTTTAATTTCTCTAATGTACTTTTCCGCTATCTGTTGTCTTCTTTCGTTTTCTTGATTTAAATATTTCAATTTGACTTCCAGTACAGCTGCCTGAATTTCATCTAATCTGGAATTTAATCCTTGAAAATTATTTACATATTTTTCAGAAGAACCGTAGTTTGCCAATGCCCGAATCAGTGCAGCCAATTCATCATCATTGGTTGTTACAGCACCTCCATCACCTAACGCACCTAAGTTTTTTCCCGGATAAAAACTAAATCCTGCCGCATCTCCCAAGTTTCCGGTTTTTATCCCTTTCCATTCTGCTCCAATTGATTGAGCATTGTCCTCTACAATTTTTAAATTCAATCGCAATGCTAAATTTCTTAACTTTTCAGAAAAAACTACTCTTCCCTGTAAATGGACAATTAGGATTGCTTTGGTTTTAGAAGTGATTTTTTTTTCAATTTGAGCAATGTCAATATTGTAAGTTTCTATGTCAGGCTCTACTAATACTGGTACAAGTCCATTATCTGACAAAGCAAGCATAGAAGCTATATAGGTATTAGCTGGGACGATAACTTCGTCGCCTTTTTGCATAATTCCCATTTCTATGTATGCTTTGAAGATTAATCGCAGTGCATCTAATCCGTTTGCTACACCAATTGCATGTTTAGAGTTTGTATATTCACACAGAGATTTTTCAAATTGCTTTACATTTTCTCCCAGCAAATACCAACCGCTTCTAAAAGTTTCTAAAAGTTTCTTTTCGATTTCTTCTTGGTGGTATAGATTTATTTTTTGAAGGTCAAGGAATTTAATCATTGTATTTAATTGGAATTTTTATTTGTGAATTGATACATTAATTTCTATTTTTTTTTTTGACTGTAAACTCTATATGTTCAGCTCAATAATTAAGATTAAAACAGACGAAAATTACCACAATAAATCAAAAATGAAATTTCGCATCTAAAATTGTCTAACATTTTGGTCTTCAAAAAAAAGTTTATACTAATATTCTATAAAAAGGATTCGATTTAAACGTCTTCATATCCGTTCTTTCTCTTCCATGATTCAAAACCTTCGTTTTCCCATGGCATTCCTCTGTTAAATTTAGAAGGCCAAGGATAATGACTTTCTCCTGTCTCTTTCGATTTAAGCTCTCTAATATCTTTTATAAACTTCCCAGGGTTTCCAGCAATTAAAGAATAATCCTCATAAGAACCTCCAACAAGCGATTGTGCCCCCACCAACGAATGTTTTCCTATTTTGGTTTTAGGCAATAAAACTGTTCCCACAGCGATTTGTGAAAAATCTCCAATTGTCACTCCTATACAAACATCTGAAGGAGGAGTAGGATCATTTGTAAAAACGACGTATGGATAGATAAATACAAAGTCTCCTATTTTGGATTGTTGCCCTATGTGAACATTACTATGCAACCAGCAGTAGTTCCCAAACTCTACATATCCTTGTATGTCAGTTACGGTTCCTAAACGACAATTATCGCCAAATTTTGATTTTTCTCTTATAGTAACACGATGACCTGTCGAGAAGTTATCGCCAAATGCAGAATCACTGTAAATAATAGTATGACTTCTTATTAATGAATTTTTACCAATTCTCGTTTCCGGATTTTGGTAATCAACCTTGAAGTAATAGTCATTCAAGGGTTCACCAATTATACAATCATTAGATATAATTGAATTATCCTCTATAATTACATTATCATAAATTACTGTATTGTCACCAATTTTCACATTATTACCAACATGAGCCTTTTTACTTACAAATACATTGCGATTGTTAAATTTCATCTTTGTAATCTTTAAATTCCTCATAATCCCTAAAATAATCGGATTCCAGATATACTTCTGAAGCCAAACAAAGCAGTACTGCATTATGTGAAAATTGGATGTCTCGCCAGATAAGTTTTGGCAAATACAATCCTTTTGAAGGATGATCTAAAACAAAAGTTTTTTTTTCACCTTTTTGATTTTCTATATTGAAAGTTATAGTTCCTGACACTGCAAATATGACTTGTTCCAAATTCTTGTGTGCATGACCACCTCTTACGACTTCATCGGGAGTATAATATGTCCAGTAAACCCTTTTAATTTCAAATGGTATATTTTTTTGAGCTTCGGCAACCGTTATATACCCAAGTCCTGAAGATCCTATTTTATCAAATATTAAAATTTCCGGTGTGTTCATTGGCATTAATAAAAAAGCTTATCGATGATTTTATAAAAGTAATAATTTTCATTCTTAATCAAAGCTTTATAAAGCCTATCTTTTTTACCTTTATACTTATTATAAGATTCCAACACTTCTGTTCCTGCTAAGTTTTTATAATTCTTATACAAAAGAAGCATATCATTACCTATAATTTCTCCGTACTTTCCATGCAAATCGTATTTCATTTTGAGCAAGGCTTTTTCAGTATTAATTCTTTTTTTCCTTAACAATGTCTGATTGGAATCATGGATACGGTAGAAAGTCAGCGTTTTGTTTAAAAAGAAAATTTTAAATCCATTTGTAGCAGTTTTCAACCATAAGTCATAATCTTCAAGAATGGTATGAGGATTATAATAACCAACTTTTTCAAAAATCTCTCTTTTTAGAATAACTGAAGGTGCAGCTATAAAGTTAGCTTTGTATAGTTCATCCACAACATTACCAGAAGGCATATCATTTTTCAAATAATAATCTTTAGAGGGAAGGGTTTGTGAATTTCCGTCAATATACATTGCATTTGAATAAAGAACCATGTAATCACTATCTAATTCTTCAAATTTACTTACGGATTCTAAAAGGTAATCATGAGAAAGATAATCATCTGCAGCAATAAGTTTTACATATTTTTCTTTACAAAAACTCAAACAGTCATTTAATGTAGCACACAGCCCTTTGTTCTCCGAATTAAAAACTGTTACCGCTGAAATCCCATTGGTATCCAGCCAATTATTGATAACATCTACAGAATTATCAGGAGATGCATCGTCTGCTATTATGAGATTCCAGTTATCATAAGATTGATTTTTTATGGAATCTAAGCATTCCTCTAAAAAATGCGAATGATTATAAGAAACCACCACTATATCTACACTCATTAGAAGCATTTAAATTAGTCGATGACAAAAGTAATAATTATAAAATGATTAATGATAAACCCGTTGTGCATTATGATTAAATAAAAAAAGTTGTTCATCTGATTGAAAATCCGTAAATTGTTCTAACCACAAAACATTTACAATGAACAACTTAAATGCGAATTACGAAAGAAACCTTGCGAAGTGGTTCGGCAAAGCCAATTTTGGAAGTATTGAGTAAAATATCAGAAGATACCCTGTTAAGCTATCAACGTCGAACACCACAACTTAAAGATTTAGAAGTTGTCAGTTTGGTTTTAACGGCTGAATTTATGGGAATTGATAGTGAAAATTATTTATTTCAACAGCTTCCTGAGACTATCAGTAGCAAAATAGAACGTAGCGTTTATAATCGACGCAAAAGAAAACTTTGTCATTCAATTAACGATATACGTTTAAAATTAGCTCAAAAATAATGAGTTTGAAGATTGTTTTCTCGTAGATAGTATGCCTTGGAGGTATGTAAATTAGCGTGAAGCAGTCGTTCTAAAATATGCAGGGAACAAGATTATTGTTTTCCCAACAAGGGGTTTTTCGCATCGCAACAAACACCCTTTTATGGCTATAAACTTCATGCAGTATGTTCGGTAAATGGTGTTTTTCAGAGTGTGGATTTAAGCCCTGCTTCGGTTCATGACATCCATTATTTAAAGGATATAAAGTCGCAATTGTCTGATTGCGTTTTACTGGGCGATAAAGGGTATCTTTCTTCAGAAATACAAATTGACTTGTTTAATTCTGTCAATATTAAATTAGAAACACCTAAAAGAATAAACCAAAAGGATTATAAACCCCAGTTTTATTTGTTCAAAAAGTATAGAAAAAGGATTGAAACACTTTTTTCTCAATTATGCGACCAGTTTATGATAAGAAGAAACTACGCTAAATCTTTTCAAGGATTTAAAACCCGAATATTAGCAAAAAAAACGGCTTTAACCATCGTTCAGTTCATTAACAAATAATACTTTAACCGAAATATCAATAATTTAAAAATTCAAATTGTTTAAAATGCACAACGGGTTAATGATAATATAGATTTTAACATTATTTATTAATTTTACAACTTCGACCAATCATATAAAAAATTTATGAAACTCCCTCTTGTATCTATCACTGTTCCAATTTTTAAATGTGAAGATTTTTTAGAAAGATGTTTATTGTCTGTTCTTGAGCAAACTTATCAAAACCTAGAAGTAATACTAATTAATGACCAGTCACCTGATAATTCCGCAAGTATTGCAGAGCAGTTTATTCAAAAACACAACATACAGAATACTTGGGAAATTTTTCATCTCGAAGAAAATAGCGGACTTTCGGTCGTGAGAAATAAAGGAATAGATAAGGCTAAAGGAAAATATATATATTTTCTAGATAGCGATGATAGCATAACACCTGATTGTATATCCGAGATGGTTTCCATTGCTGAATCCGATGATAATATTGAAATGGTAATAGGAGAAGTGACAGGCATATATTTGGAATCGGGTAAAGAGGTAGATGTTTTCCCGTTAAAAATAAATGAAAATATAGTAGTGGGAAATCATTCTATTTTTCAAATTTTCGTCAATGCGGGTTTTCCTCAGGCATCATGGAATAAATTGATTCGTCTTGATTTTCTTAAAAAAAATAATCTCTATTTTGTTAAAGGACTTTATGCTCAGGATTCACTTCATAGCTTTAGTATGGCTCAAAAACTTGAAAGGATTGCCGTGCTTAGAAAAAAAACTTACAACTATTACTTACATAAAGATTCAGTCATACATAACCGCGGAGAAAAACATTTCAATAATTGGATTACAATTGCCCAACATATAGACCAAGCCTACAAAAACGAAGATAATCCGAAGCGGAAAAAATTGATTTTAAAATATTTAATCAATTTCAAAGCCGGAACTTTGATGATGAACTGGAAAGCACAAAAAAAAGATTTTTTTTGGAAAAAAATCTATGATGAATATAAGAAAACCGCTTCATTATCTGCCTTTGATTATTTTGATTTATTTTATTCAAAAAAAGAAAAAAAAGAAAATTTCTTCCAAAATCTCCCAACGAACCTAGGTTTCAAAATTTTCGTAAGACGTTATAATGGTAATTTCATCCCTTTTTTGAGTAAATTAATACACAAATTAAAATAACATTAGTGCCGTAAATATAATTTTGAAGTCTTCTTAGATTTATATATTTGCATTTATTACGAAATCCAACATCTATGAAAACACCCCTCACAAGAACTGCCGGGCTTATTGGATGCCACTTAGCTAACAAGCTACAAAAAGAGAAGAATAAATCATAGGGTTGGGGACTTTATCAATAGATTGCTATGGTATCTGTTATGAGTGCCATGAAATGACGAATCGAATTCTAAGAGTAATATAATTTCAAAGCTTTATTTTAGATTCATATATTTGCGCCAAACCTAAAATGACATGAATAAAATTAAGCAGATTACAAAAATCTTTTTTGCCTACCTGACTCGTCCACATCTATACCCTGAATTGATCAGGAAAATAAAAAAAAACACACTACAAAGAGGCTCAGCTGAAAAAGGAAAATCAGAAGCTGAGATATGGTGCTCACAACAAGCCGTTAGTCAAAATAAAGCCATCTCTGATATCACCGATCAAAATAACTATCCTAAAATAAATGAGGAGTTTAAAGACATATTTTTAAATGCGCAAAAAATAGAGCAATCTATACCTGTTACGATGGGTGGTGCAGGAGCTTTGGATTTAATTTATCATTTATGCGAATATACGCAAGCAAAAAATGCGCTGGAAACCGGAGTAGCTTACGGATGGTCATCATTGGCTGCATTGCTTTCGCTTAACAAAAGAAATGGAACGCTTTACAGTTCCGATATGCCGTATCTTTCTAAAAATAACGATCAATATGTAGGATGTGTAGTTCCTGAAAACTTAAGGAATAATTGGAAACTTTTCAGATATGCAGACCGCGAATCGCTTCCGAAAATTTTCAAAGAGCAAAATGAATTTGACTTTATTCATTATGACAGTGACAAATCTTATAACGGACGTATGTGGGCCTATCCTCTTCTTTGGGAAAAAGTAAAAAGAGGCGGTGTTTTTATGAGCGATGACATTGGCGATAACGCAGCTTTTATGGACTACTGTATCCAAAACAACCACAAGCCTGTAATTGTAGAATTTGATGGGAAATATGCCGGAGTAATTATTAAAAATTAAATATTTATCTGAAATGAAAATTTTAATTACCGGAACAGCCGGATTTATCGGATTCCATCTTGCTAAAAAATTAATTGAAAAAGGTGAACAGATTATCGGACTAGATTCCATCAACGATTATTATGATATTCGTGTGAAATACGGCCGTCTGGAAATGACCGGAATTGAAAAAGATGAAATCGAGTATGGTAAATTAATTCAAAGTAAAAATCATTCTAATTATCAATTCATTCAGTTAAAATTAGAAGACAAAGAAAATCTGAACATACTTTTTTCCGAACAGAAATTTGACAAAGTCATCAACCTCGCTGCACAGGCCGGTGTTCGTTATTCATTGACAAATCCTGAAGCTTATATTGATGCCAATATCGTAGGATTTTTAAATATTCTGGAATGTTCACGCCATCATAACATACAGCATTTGACTTATGCAAGCAGCTCAAGTGTGTATGGTTTAAATGAAAGCCAGCCTTTTTCTACCAAAGACAATGTGGATCATCCGATAAGTTTATATGCCGCAAGTAAAAAATCCAATGAACTCATGGCGCACACCTATAGCCATCTGTTTAAAATCCCGACTACAGGTTTAAGATTTTTTACAGTTTATGGCCCCTGGGGAAGACCTGACATGGCACTTTTCCTGTTCACAAAAGCCATTCTGGAAAACCGGCCGATTGATGTATTTAATCACGGTGAAATGCAGCGCGACTTCACCTATGTAGATGACATTGTGGAAGGAATTATTCGGGTAAATGACAACCCGCCAAAGGAAAACCCGGACTGGGATCCAAGTTCGGATGATGCCTCGGTTTCTTCAGCACCCTATAAAGTTTACAACATAGGGAACAACAATCCTGTAAAATTGATGGATTTCATTACAGCATTGGAAGAAAAGATTGGAAAAACTGCTGAAAAAAACATGCTGCCCATTCAAGCAGGTGATGTCCCGAGCACTTACGCTGATGTATCCGATTTAATTCGTGATCTGGACTATCAGCCTCAGACTTCAATTCAGGAAGGAATTGACAAGTTCGTGGATTGGTACAGAGAATTTTTTAAGGTTTAAACTGGATATGCAACAACCTTTGATTTCCATCAACATTCCCGTTTATAAATGCGAAAAATATATTTTGCGTTGTCTGGAATCGGTAAAGAACCAAACTTACAAAAATATCGAAATCCTACTCATCAATGACCAAACGCCCGATGGAAGTGTAGAGATTATTGAAAAATTTATAGATGAAAATCCACAACTAAATATTTGCTTTCTTCATCACAAAGAAAACAAAGGCCTTTCTGTCGTCCGAAATACCGGAATTGATAATTCCAAAGGTGAATTTATATATTTTTTGGATAGTGATGACGAAATCACTCCGGATTGCATGGAGCTTTTAGTAAACCAAATGCTCGACAAAAAAGTTGAGATGATCATGGCACAAAACAGGTGGATAAATACCTTTGAGAATACTACCAAAGATTTTGGCTTCCCAACCCGCTCCAAAAAGAAAATTTATGATAACAATGAAGAGATTTTCACTGCATACTGTAACAACCTCTTCCCTGTCCCTTCCTGGAATAAACTGATTAATTTGAATTTTATAAAAGAGAATTCAATCTATTTTGTTCCCGGTTTATACGCACAAGATGAACTTTGGTTTTTCCATTTAATGCTTAAAATAAGGTCATTATCAATTATTGATAATATCACCTATTTATATTATCTGCATAGTGATTCAGTGATTTTCAATCGAACAAAAATCAATTTTGAAAACCATCAAACCATAGTCGAATGGTTTACAAAAGCTTATCATGAATCAGATTTATCCCGTAAAAAATTAATCAAGAAAAAATTAATCGGATTCAAAGAAACTATTTTGCGGATGCAATGGAAATCCATGAGGACAGATGAAACTTACTGGAAACAAAATTATACCCGACTGAAAAAAGCACCCGGTTTGTCTCTTTCTGATTACTTTTCTTCTGAATTTTCCACTGATTTAAAAAAGAAAAATCTTTTTTTGAATTTACCGTCAGGATTAGGTTTCAGAGTTTTTAAATGGCGTTATGAACGAAAACTTTGAAAATATTTTTCTAAAATTTGACGTAAATAATCTTCGCTGTCCAACAAATTATTTAGTCGGAAATAATTTATCGCATCCGGGATATCAATAGAATAGCTCTGCCCTTTCTTTTCAAGATTTAAATTTCCCTTTTGATTTAAAAAACCCTCGGCTATCGTAATAATCTCTAAAATGGGGTAATCACGCACATAAGCAACATTTACAATTCTATTGAATTTTTGGAAATCCAGCAGCTGTAAAACAATTTGAACAATATCATGAACGTCAATTAAATTTCGCGTAGCATCTATATGTACCTTGATTTCATCTCTGGCTTGGATGGAGCGAATTAAATAATTAATCAAAGTATGTTGATTCCCTCCTTTTCCAACTGCATTACTCACCCTGGCTATCAGATAATTTCCACATTCTGCAACAATAAGATGTTCCATGTTGAGCTTATGATTTACATAAGCACTGCCATATTTTGAAGAATCGTAAATGCTACAGGTACTAAAATAAATAAATATTTTTTCCGGATTTTCAGAAATGGTTTCTCGGATTAAATTTTCTTCACGCTCAAACTCGGCTTTATTGGTCTCTAAAGAATTAGAAACACCCGAGGCAAAAAAAACAACCTCTTCCATGTCAAATTCTCTAAAAGCATTTGCTATTAATCCGTTTCCAACAATCATGATGAGAATGATTTTATTTAGGTTAAAAGGTTCACAAATCTACAAAAATCAAGTTACCCAATTGCCAAATTCCCCCTACATTTGTACAGCAATTTAACTGATTTGAAAAAAAAATATTCGAAAAAATTAAATGTTCAACTCATTGCCGAAACATTTCACTCATTTGGGATTGAGCATATTGTACTCTCCCCCGGCTCACGAAATGGCGCTTTATCGACTCATTTTACCCATCACCCCGACTTCAAAACCTACAGTATTGTAGATGAACGATCGGCGGGATTTGTTGCGCTGGGAATGGCGCAGCAGCTAAGAAAGCCTGTAGTGGTCTGCTGTACTTCCGGTTCCGCTTTGGTAAATTATTATCCGGCTGTTACGGAAGCATTTTATCAGAATATTCCTTTAATTGTCCTTTCCGCAGATCGCCCCGAACATTTGGTTGATAATTTTGACGGACAAACAATCCGTCAGAAAAACGTGCTGAGTCTACATAGTTACCATAGCACACAATTAACCGAAGATGAATCCACACAAGCTTTGACAGACAATTTAGGACTTATAAAAAAAGCTGTCTTCAGTTGCATACAAAATTCCGGCCCTGTACATATCAATATGCCTTTTTCGGAACCTTTGTACGAATTTCAAGATACAATTGATCTAAATTTTGAAGAATTCAAGATTCCCCAAAAAGAAAAAATTGAAATCGAGACTAATGATTTTGCAAAACAATGGAATCAGTCTACTAAGAAACTGGTTTTGGTAGGAATGCAGTTTCCTGACTCTCAGTTAAATGAATGGATGAAAAAACTCGCCGATGATGATTCTGTTGTGGTTTTGACCGAAACCACCTCAAATCTTCATTCAAAAAAATTTTTCAATAAAATCGATTCGGTGATTTATTCACTTTCAGAAGAAACTTTGGCGCACTTGAAGCCGGAAATCTTGTTAACCATAGGACAAAATGTAGTGTCAAAAAAAATAAAATCATTCTTTCGAAACCATCCGCCAGAACAGCATTGGCATTTGGATGAATTCTGGCAACCCGATACTTTCCAATGTTTAACCGATAAAATACAAACCGAGCCCATTGATTTTCTTGAAAAATTTGTCCCAAAAATCGAACAACAGAAATCGCATTATTTTAATGACTGGAATTCAATCAGGATAGAAAAAGAAAACAAACAGCAAGACTTTGCAAAAAAAACAACGTATTCAGACTTTAAAGTTTTTGAAAGATTAATTGAAACTTACCCGGAGAATATTCAAATTCAGTATGGAAATTCATCAGTTATCCGATATGCGCAATTATTTGACCATAGAGTCGACAATGAAATTTTCTGCAATCGCGGCACCAGCGGAATTGATGGTTGTACTTCGACCGCGGCCGGCGCTGCTATGGTAAACGAAAAACAAACTGTTTTGGTAACGGGTGATATCAGTTTCTTTTATGACAGCAATGGGTTATGGAATAATTATTTGCCCGATGATTTCAGAATTATCCTGATCAATAATGGAGGTGGTAATATTTTCAAAATCATTCCGGGCCCGGAAAATTCCGGTGCAGTGGAATCCGTTTTTGAGACACGCCATCATTTATCGGCAGAATATTTGGCCAAAATGTTTGGTTTTGAGTATAGTGTAATTCAAAATTTGAAAGAATTGGATAGGGAATTACCCGGATTTTACTCCCAATCTGACCGACCTAAAATTTTGGAAATCAATACCTCCGAAATTGAAAACGCAGCCATAATGCGGAAATATTTTGACCTATGATAAATTTTGAATATAAAATTTTAAAGATACTTGTTTAAAGTACCCGAGTCGCTTTTACAAAACGTTTGTGCCAATAAGTTTCTTCGAGTGAACTAACGATTACTCCCTTGGAGGTAGAGGAATGAATAAAGAAGATTTCTCCGTTTTTCACTTTTTCCACAATCCCGACATGGCTGATGCCCGAACCGGAAGTTTTAAAAAACACCAAATCACCTTCCTGCACATCACGTAACCTTATTTCTTTTCCTTCCTTGGCTTGGTCGCGTGAAATTCTCGGCATATTGTACCCTACTGCATCAAAAGCATTGATAACCAACCCTGAACAATCCAATCCTGATTTGGTTGTCCCACCGTATTTATAGGGTGTACCTAAAAATTTATAGGCTTCTTTCAGGACATAATTGGCTTCTTTGGCCGTTTTAGGGGATTTGGATTTGGTTCGGTCGCGAACTTCTTTTTCGTTGTATTCCGATGATTTGTAAGATATATTTTTGGTCGAATTACATGCTGTTAACGAAAAAATGCCAATACCCAAAATGTAAAGTTTCCAAAATTTCATACTCCATCTAATTTTTACAGAACTAAAATTACAACGTATAAAATTAAGAAATCATATGGATATCAACAATTAATTAACAAAGTTATCAACAGTTAAAAATCCTTTTACTCATTATCTTCCTCTGGTTCAATACCGGGCGGATTGAACAAACCCCAATCGTCCACAATGTAGTTCCACGGATCAAAAGACTTTACCCAATCACGGAATAGAATTTTGAATTCTTCTATTTCATTACGAATCAGTTGGATATAATCTTCTTCTCCTTTGACCCCAAACATATCAAGATTTCCCACTGTTACGTAAATTTCACGCGCTGCTTTGCGGATAATCGCTGCATTCTCCATCCGCAAATCATAAATATCAGCAGCTTCCGCACCAGAAATCTTGGCGGGAATAATGATTGAATTCTCCAGAAGAAGTTCTACCTGAGCTGAAATGTACTGGTTTTCCATATCTTCCAGTGTTTTCACAAAACGCCAAACCAATTCTGAAATTTCCTCGGCTTTTACAAATACGGGTAAATTTCTATAGGCTCTTTCCATCGCCTTTATCCTTTTAAAATTTCCTGCAATAGTTGTCTCGCTCTCAACAACCTGACTTTCACATTGGCCATAGATAAGTCGAGCTCTTCCGCAATTTCTTTATAAGTTTTTTCTTCCAAGAATCTGAGTTCCAGAATCCTACGATATTCCGGTTTTAGTTTCTGTAAATAAAGAATCAGGGCATCGGTATCTTGTTGTTGAATGAGCGATTCTTCGGGACTTGGCAGTTCTTCCTGTATATCAATGGGGTAATTCTCATCATCCAGCGACAATTTCAAAGCAGGTGATTTGCGTATGTGGTCAATCATGGTATTGTGCGCAATGGACAACAACCAGGTTTTAAAATCAAAATCGGAATTATAAAGTTTTAATTTCGCAAATACTTTTGTAAAAGTCTCAATGGCAATGTCTTCTGCCTCTTCTTCGTCATTAATTTTGAAAAAGACATAATTGTAAACATTGCTCCAGAACAAATCCATCAAAATATTTTGCGCATGGCGTTTTCCTTTTTTGGCATCAGAAATGATTTGCTGTAAATTTTTCAATGTCTACCTGATTTTCAGAAAATCGAATATAAGCAAAAAACAAACCATCTTTTTATCTATGAATATATTATTTCTATTTGTTCAACAATCTTGCTGCTTCTTTAGCGAAATAAGTAAAAATCATATCAGCTCCAGCACGTTTGAATGCAGTCAAACTTTCCAGCATAATTTTGTCGTGCTCCAGCCATCCGTTTGCGGAAGCAGCTTTTATCATGGCATATTCGCCACTTACCTGATAAACGGCTACAGGAATATTGTAATTGTCTTTGACCAAACGGACAATGTCCAGATAAGCCATTCCGGGTTTTACCATCACGATATCGGCGCCTTCCGCAATGTCTTCTTCTACTTCACGAAGCGCTTCATAAGCATTATGATAATCCATCTGATATGTCTTTTTGTCTTTGGGTATTTCCTGGTTTTCCACAGGTGCGCTGTCCAAAGCATCTCGGAAAGGTCCATAAAAAGAGCTTGCATACTTGGCAGCATAAGACATGATTCCTACATCGTGAAAACCGTTTTCTTCCAGTGCTTCGCGGATAGCGCCCACTCTCCCGTCCATCATATCACTCGGCGCCACAAAATCGGCACCGGCTTCTGCCTGTGCTAAACTCATTTTCACAAGAGCTTCAACGGTTTCATCATTCAGCACTTCACCATTCCCAATGATTCCATCGTGACCATAAACGGAAAAAGGATCCAATGCCACGTCGGGCATTACAATCATTTCCGGAACGGCATTTTTTATTTCCTTGATGGTTTTCTGCATCAAACCATCCGGATTCCAGGCTTCTTTTCCCGTATTGTCTTTTAAATCCTGGCTTACTTTCACATATATGTTTACAGCCTTGATTCCCAGATTCCATATTTCTTTAACCTCCTTTATGGTCAAATCCAACGAATGTCTGTAAATTCCCGGCATAGACGGAATTTCTTGTTTCACTTCTTTTCCTTCTGAAACAAAAATCGGCAGCACAAAATCGTTTGTTGACAAATGACTTTCTCTGACTAAACTTCTAATGGATTCGTTTTTTCGAAGCCGGCGCTGACGGTTATATGGAAACATATTCTTTAAGTTTAAAAAGCAAAGTTATGAAATTGCTTAGTCGTATTGCATGATTTTTAAAAGGTTTGGTTTTGGTTAATCATTTTATGGATTGAATTGATGTAATAATTAGGTTCTGACAAATTAATTATTATAATTTTGCTCCATTATGCGCATAGACATCATTACCGTATTACCCGAATTATTGAGAAGTCCTTTTGAAGCTTCCATCCTAAAACGTGCTCAGGACAAAGGACTGGTAGAGGTTCACTTGCATAATTTAAGAGATTATTCCAAAGGAAAATACAACCAGGTTGATGATTATCAGTACGGTGGCGGAGCCGGGATGGTCATGATGATCGAACCGATTGACAAATGCATAACCCAACTTCGTAAAGCCAGAGAATATGATGAAATCATTTATTTAACACCCGATGGTGTAACGCTCAATCAACACATAGCCAATGAGCTTTCTCTGAAGGGCAACATCATTATGCTTTGCGGTCATTACAAAGGGGTTGACCAGCGGGTACGGAACCTATTTGTGACAAGAGAAATTTCGATTGGTGATTATGTTTTGAGTGGCGGCGAACTGGCTGCTGCCGTTTTATCTGACAGCATCATCCGGTTATTGCCCGGCGTTCTGAACGACGAGACCTCTGCTCTTTCTGATTCCTTTCAGGACAACTTACTGGCTCCCGAAGTTTATACCCGGCCTGCCGAATACAAAGGATTAAAGGTTCCTGATATTCTTCTATCAGGCGATTTTCCCAAAATAGAACAATGGCGGCATCAAAATTCTATCGATCGAACAAAAAGCCGTCGTCCCGATTTATTGGATAAAAAATAATTTGTAACTTTCTGAATTAATAAATTTTAACGCAACCTTTTCGGTTTTTTTACGTCCTAATTAATAGGATTAAATGCTTAAAGAAAATGAAAAATTTAAAATGGTTTCTAGGATTAATTTTCATTAGTTTGACGGTTGTTTCTTGTCTTGATGACGAGCCAACGCTGAATGTAACCTATCACTACAAAGCGATTGATAGTGTTCAGGTGGGAGAAGTTCATCCGGCAAGACAAGTAACTGAAATCAAGACTTTTTTCACACGCACAAGCAACTGTGAAGATTTTTTTGATTATGAATATTATATTCTTGGAAATGAACGAAGTGTTTCGATTGTTACTTCCAAATATTCTGATAACTCTTGTGAGGAAATTTCCGAACCGGCTTCTTATGTCTTACAATTCAAACCTGATATGAGCGGAATTTATACATTTCGTTTTTGGAATGGGGTTGACGAAAACGGACAAGACACTTTCATCATCAGGGAAATTGAAATTCCATAAAAATGATTTTGGTTGGATGAGAATCTGAACATACTAATCCGTCAATGCCAGGAAAATAAAACGGCAGCACAAGCAGAGATTTATCAATTGTTTTCTGCCTCATTGTTTTCGGTGTGTCTCCGGTATACTGATAATTATGAAGATGCTCAGGACGTTTTCCAAGATGGTTTCATCATGATTTTCAAAAAGATTTCCCAATATAGTTTTAAAGGGTCATTTGAAGGATGGATGCGCCGGATTATGGTCAACTGTTGTATAGAAAGACACCGCCATAAAAATTACTTGTATGTAATTAATGAAGAGACCACTCCTGAAGAAATTGAAGATGATGATACCCCGATTGAGTCTGAAGATTATTCTTATCAAAATTTACTCGATTTTATAAGACAATTACCGGATCGTTACAGACAAGTATTCAATTTATATGTAATTGAAGAATATTCACATCAGCAAATTGCTGAAATGCTTGATATTTCTGTGGGAACATCTAAATCCAATTTGTTTAGAGCCAGAGAAAAATTAAAAGAATTATTAAAAAAAAATAGTGAAATAAAAATAGCGTCAAAATGAGAAGGAAGATTGACCAATATTTCAAAAAGGGATTAAATGTACCACAGGAACCACCGACTGATTCCTGGGCATATATCCAGCAACATATTGCCCAAAAAGAAAAGAAAAGGATTTTTCCTTTTTGGCTGAAAATATCCGGAATTGCCGCATTGTTCTTGTTAATGATGGGTGGCGGATATATAATAGAACGTGGTTTTCATAAGGTAGAAAATAACCAAACCGTTGTGAAGTCATCACAAAATCATAAAAAGAGTTCAAAAGACAATGCAGCTGAAGTCCCTTTACCGGAAACCGAAAACGCTGTTATCTCACAGCCTTCTCACGAGCCAAGATATTCAAATTCCTTAAAATCAGACCTTACTGCAAATGTAAAAGGTTATACCGGAGTGGTCATGCCGGCAGAAAAAAATGAAAACAAATATAATTCTGATGAGAGTTCTTTCAATTTTCAAATGAACGAATTCAATCCAAATGACATTCAGAAATCCGAACAAGAAAGTATAATAAATGAAATGCAGCCTGAAATTGCATGGGAACTTCCTGTTTGGGATCCAACGGCCATTGAAAATCTAAATACTGAAAATTCTGATGAGAAAGAAAAGCAAGAATCATTGTTAGCCTTAAATGATAATTCAAATCAAAAAGAAAAATCAAAATCATTCAAAAAGAAAAATACCGATTTTGACCAATTTTATATTGCAGGATTTGCTTCGCCAATGGCTTTAAATACATTTGTCGGAAACTCTATGCTCGCTGATGAGATGAGCCAGTACAAAACGGAAAATAATATTACCCTGGCTTATGGAATCAAAGTGGGGTATGCGGTAAGCCCTACAGTAAAAATAAGATCAGGTGTTTCTATGATCGGGTTTGAACAGATTACAAAAGACGTGCCTTTGGCTTCCAATATTCAGGGGCGTAATTTGCCGGCTGTGGATCAAATAAACAATGTAAATTATCATGGAAATCTAAGAATTGACAATTCTTTGAGTGCCTCTTTGTCTGATAATGAACTGAATAATAAAGCCGGATACGGAAACATTCAACAGCAATCAAGTTATGTTGAAATCCCGTTAGAAACAGAAATAGCCTTGTTCCAGACAAGCTCCATTGGCATCAGCGCCACTGCAGGAGGAAGTACATGGCTGCTTTCAAAAAATAAAATCTATGCACACACTGATGATTATATAGAAGAATTGGGGAAAGCAAGCAATCTAAACAATGTTTCTTTCAGTGCAAATGCAGGTTTGAAATTTGATTTAAATCTCTCGGAAAGCGTTAAAATTAATTTGGAACCTAATTTCAAATATTTGATTAATCCGGTAAATGACATTAAAAACTACAACCCCTATACAGTAGGAGTAAATGCAGGGATAAGCGTTTCATTGAAATAACCTGTTTGTAGATTAATTAAATATAGAGAAGTTCTATCTCAGAATTTTTTCTTCCACCAAAACACGTTCAATAAAAGTACGAAGGACATCCATATGGCCTTTGGCAATTCTTTGTCCAATCTTTGCGGAAACATAAGGGCCAATAATTAATAAGATCCCAACAAGATTACTCCAAACCCATAAGTTCCCAATCCCCAAAGCCAGTTCAATCCAACCATATAAACCCGTAGTAAGCAGAATTGCACCACCAAGACCATATGAAAACATAAATAAAGTCCAGACAGAAGGCCTAGGTCCAAATAATCCGCGAATGGCAATCGTACCGGGAATTTCCTCATTTTCTTCAACCCTTATCTGCAATTGCGGAGCCCAATATTCTTCCTTGTCTTTTCGTAAACGAATTATGCTTACCTCACGGTTTGAATACCCCCCCAATAATTTTTTACGGTTTTGGAGATGAAAATTCATTTTTTTTGAAAATTCTTCTGCTGTCATTTCAGCTATGACTTTAAACCGGGGGCGGCTTCTTATGGCATTGATTTCAATTTCGTTTTTCATTCAAAATTGTAATTGGAATGACTAAATTTACAAACAAATCATTGAGATGAGCACCAAAGAAGAGTCATTTTATCAAAAGGTATATGAAACCGCCAAAAAAATCCCCGAAGGAAAAGTTACTTCTTATGGCGCAATTGCGGAATTTCTGGGTAGAAAAGGCTCAGCCCGTATGGTGGGCTATGCAATGAATTTAGCAGGAAATGAACCCGGCGTCCCGGCACACCGGGTTGTAAACCGGAACGGGTTGCTTACCGGCAAACATCACTTTTCGCCGCCCGACCTTATGATACAACTTCTCGAAAACGAAGGAATTGAAGTCGAAAATGATAAAATTGTAAATTTTAAAGAGGTTTTCTGGAAGCCGGAATGATACATTTTCATTCCAAAATTTATATAAGCCGGTTTCCTTACTCAAATCCTCCCCTGCTCCTTCAGCTTCCAATAACGAAGCAACCCGGCAACAGACATCCAGCTCGGGTTTGCATATTCATATCGTTGGATATCTTTATCTGAAACTCCTGCATTTTTAAGTTGATCTTTGGTGTACTCCATAAATTTCGGTGTGATTTCCCCGGGTAAAATTCCGGCATCAAAATTAGGTTTGATCCAGTCTGCCCAATCATCTAAAATGATTTCCAGTTCATCAAAATGTTGTAGAGGGTTTTCCACTTTACCATAATGCGTCAGGTATAAAAATTCCGGATTCTGGCTGCTCAATTTCTGAATGGATTCTTTCCACAATCCAATGTTAATATCGGGCGGCGGACAAGGCGGAACAACCGGCCCATTATTGATTTTCACACCAGCAACATCACCTGTAAAAATAACATCTTCTAACTGAAAGGAATTATGGTGAACCGCATGGCCGGGCGTATAATGTACTTTGATTTTGATCTCTCCAATGGAAATCAACTTACCATCATCTGCAGGAACCAAAAGGTTTTTATCAATCGGTTCCATTTCCCCCCAAAGTCTGTCCATATCGTCTCCATAAATCATAGCAGCGGAATTCCATAATTTTTCAGGATTCTGCAAATGAGGTAATCCTATAGGATGGACATAAACTTTTGCTCCATTTTGGGCAAATTTCCAGGCCGCCCCCGCATGGTCAAAATGAATATGGGTAAGTAAAAGGTGTTTTACCTCTTTCCAATCAAATCCTTTTTGGGCAATGGCCGAAGTCAGATGTTCAAAAGTAGTTTCAGGTCCGGATTCGATTAAGATCAATCCGGCAGAAGACTCAATTAAAAAAGAAGCGATGGAATGGGACTCATCTAAAAACTTCAGATCTAAAGTATGTATGGCTTTCATTTTAATTTCGTTGTGTTTTCTAATTTAAAAATTAAATTTAATTTCCTCCACATAATTATAATTTTAATTTTAATAGATTTGATACGCAATTCAACTATGTACGGAAATTTTTTATTTAACAGGATTGACAATTCGCAAATCATTGTTTTCCGGATTTTTTTCGGATTCCTCATGATGGTTGAATGCTGGGGTGCTATTGCCACCGGTTGGGTGAAAGAAACTTTTGTAGACCCTCAGTTCTCTTTTACATTTATTGGATTTGAATGGACACAATTCCTTTTGGGAAATACGATGTACTATATTTTTGGATTCCTTGGCTTAATGGGAATCATGATTATGCTGGGTGCATTTTATAAATTTTCAACTTTCCTATTTGCGTTGGGCTGGTCGCTGGTTTATTTCATGCAGAAAACACATTACAATAACCATTATTATCTTGTGATGCTGATCGCATGGTTTATGGTTTTTATTCCGGCGAACCGGTATAAAGCGGTTGACGTCTGGTTCTGGCCAAAAATCAGGAGCAACTATACCTACCGGTGGACACGGCTTCTTTTTATCCTTCAGTTATTGATTGTATATACTTTTGCAGCAATCGCAAAACTTTATCCGGGTTGGATGAACGGCGACTTCCTGATGCTTCGCTACCACCAGATGGCAATATGGGCGCGTAAGGAGATTCAGTGGGAACCTTTGACGAATGCGCTTCAGTCAAGGGAATTTGCACAAATTTTTTCATGGCTGGGTTTTGGCTTTGATTTGTTGATTGTTCCCTTGCTGCTATGGAAAAGAACGCGGGTAATTGCACTTTTGGTCGCTTTATTTTTTCACATTTTTAATTCCATCACATTACAGATAGGCATCTTCCCTTATTTTGCTCTGGCTTTAGCCGTTTTTTGTTTTCCACCGGAATCAATCAGAAAAATCTTCTTTCCGAGAAAAACAACGTTCCTGCCCGGTTCTCACGAATTCCAGCCACGTCATAAAAATCAGGTAGCGTTTACACTTGTATTCTTTCTGTACATAGCATGGCAGATTTACCTTCCATTAAGGCACTGGACAATTCCAGGCGATGTGCTTTGGACGGAAGAAGGCCACCGGCTTTCCTGGCGAATGATGCTGAGAACCAAATCCGCCTCGGCTCAATTTTATGTTGTTGATAAGAAAACGAAAAAACGGGAACGTGTAAACCCAAGTGACTATGTAACTGATATTCAGAAAAGGCGCATCTTTGGTAGAGCGGATATGACCTGGCAGTTCGCTCAATATCTTAAAAAGGAGTATGCTAAAAAAGGAATAGATATAGCTGTTTATGTAGACTCAAGAATGTCTATCAATGGTGGTCCATATTTTCCCTTCATTGATAAAGATGCAGATCTGGCGGCGGAAAAGTGGAAGTATTTTGGGCATCAGGAATGGATACTTCCAGAACCGGAGGATTATTCACGAAAAGAAAAAGAAAGACCCTCAAACCATAAATGATCTGAGAGTCTTTTGACAATATTAACTTAAAATCTTACGCTTCTTTGATACGTGCTTTTTTACCTCTTAAATCTCTGAAATAATAGATTCTTGCACGTCTTACTTTTCCTTTCTTATTCAATTCAATTTTTTGGATTGCAGGCAGATTAACCGGGAAAATTCTTTCCACGCCTACTTCCCCGCTCATTTTACGGATGGTAAATGTTTCGGTCGCACCTTGTCCTTTGCGTTGAATCACTACACCTTTAAAAAACTGGGTACGGGTTTTACCACCTTCTGAAATTTCGTAGAAAACGGTGATTGTATCTCCTGTAGAAAATGCAGGAAATTCTTTTTTGTTTACAAATTTGTCTTGAACGTATTTAACTAAACTTTCCATATTGGGAATTTAATTTATTAACACTGAAAACATTCACGTACTTCGTCAGAGGTTTTACAATGGTGCGCAAAATTAAAAACAATTTCTTAATCCTCCAAAGTATTTTTATAAATATTTAATGCTTTTAAAAGTTGGCTTTGTTCTACCTGTAAACGGTAACCTTCCAAAATGGTGGGCCCAAATGAATAATTAACATTTGTATCAATAATATGCACTTCAATCCCCTCTTCCTGCAGCCGGTTTTTAACAACTTCGGCCGTCCAAAGATTTGAAAAAGTTTCAAGCGTTACAAATTTTCTATTCTCAATTTCCTTATTCATTTTTTACAGCTTAGGGATTTGGCAATTTTTCAGTAACTTTTTTCTTCGGTAAGAATCTTGAAAACATTTTCTTTTCAAAGGCCCAAAAGAATTTGAATTGTCCGAAAATCGTTCCAATGATAATCAATAAGACATTGTAAATCGGGAAAATCAAAATCAGCCGTAAAACAGTAAAAAGCCAAGCCGGCATATCTTCCTTATTCAAACCAAGCCACTCAACAAATGGTTTTGAAACCCATGCAGACGCTGAACCTGTAATGGAAAAAACAATCAGTATCAAAACCAATTGAAAATTACTTTGTATGCTCCAGCGATTTTTTAATTTTTCGAACACTTTCTTTTTTTTAATGTTGAATGTTTAATTTCAACTTTATTATATACCACTTCTAATCAGGCCTTTTACCAAAGTGATAATTTGTGGCATTGCTTTGTTGGCTGCATTTAATACATCTTCATGTGAAACCGGAACCGCAATTTCGGGGCCTCCCAAATCTGTTATGACCGATATGCAAAAAACCCTCATTCCCTGGTGCTTTGCTACAATGACTTCCGGAACCGTACTCATTCCCACGCAGTCTGCGCCCAATTTTCTTACCATCCCGTATTCAGAAGGGGTTTCAAAAGTTGGCCCCTGTAGCCCCATATAAATTCCTTCTTTTACCTGAATTCCATTTTCTTTTCCATATCCCAGTACAAACTCACGCATTTTCTTATCATACGCTTCCGACATATCTACAAATCTCGGACCCAATTCTTCATAATTTTTTCCTCTTAACGGATGTTCCGGCATCATATTAATATGATCTGTAATCACCACAGCATCCCCTACTTCATAATTTGGATTTACTCCTCCGCTGGCGTTAGATAAAAGCAGCTTTTCAATGCCCAGTCCTTTGAAAACACGCATCGGGAATGTTACTTCCTGCATGGAATACCCTTCATAAAAATGGAAACGGCCTGCCATCATCAGAACAGGTTTCCCTTCTATTTTACCGTAAATTAGTCTTCCTTTGTGGCCGGCAACCGTTGAAATGGGAAAGTTCGGAATATCTTTGTAGTCAATGATTACTTTGTCTTGAACCTCATCTTGCAATTTTCCTAAACCGGATCCTAACACAATTGCATATTCAGGTATTTCTACCAAAGATTCTTGTATATAATGGACGGCTTCTTTAATTTTTTCTAACATAATTTAAAATGGTTTCTTTGAATGCTGAATAATCATTTAGTTCAACATCTATGGATAAATAAAATAGATTTTCAATCAATGCGGCTTCATCTTTCAAACGCATATAATCCTTTTCTGTTGTGAGTATAATTTTTTGCAGATTCGGGTTTTTATCAAATTCGGCATCAATTTTCATAATTTCATTTTGCGAAAAATTGTGATGATCCGGAAACTCCATATGTTTTACCGATTTGAATCTGGATTTCACAAACTCTACAAAAGGGCTGGATTTTGCAATTCCTGTAACCAATACCACATCATAATCACTCCACTCATCTGAATTCAATGTAAAACTTGTTCCTATGACCGAATTGGAATAAACTACTTTTGAAAAAAATACTTTTTGGTTTGGCCGCGGGTTAATTTTTGTCAAAAGATGATCTCTTTGCTTTACAGAAAAAGAATCCGGACATTTGGTAATTACAATGATGTCGGCTCTTTTCGCTCCGGAACGAGGTTCGCGCAAATTCCCGGCAGGCAGCAAATAATCCGAAGTATATGGGTCGTTAAAATCTGTAAGCAAAATGGAAAAACCCGGTTGAACCTGACGATGCTGGAATCCATCATCCATCAAAATTACTTCTGATTTATAAAAATTAATCAAATGATTAATTCCGACAATCCTGTTTTCACAAACGGCAACGACAATTTTATTTCTGAAACGATTAAAAAACTGTAAAGGTTCGTCACCAATGTCATACACCTGAGAGCTGTAGTTGGCAATTTTCAGGCCCGATGTCTTGCGCCCATAACCACGGCTGAGCATAGCAATTTGCTTTTCATCTTTTAAGATCTCCGCTACCAAAATGACATGAGGTGATTTCCCGGTTCCTCCTACAGATAAATTACCAACACAAATTACCGGTACGGGAAACTTTTTGGAACGCAACATTTTTAACCTGTATGCTAAATTCCTTAAAGAAACCCCTATCCAAAATAAACCCGATAATGGGAGCAAAAGTTTTCTCAAGTTCATAATTTTAAACGAACTGCAAATTTAATTACTTTCCAACAGCTAAATTTGTCAAATCTGCTAATTTTTTCAACCAAATGACTATAATTGCACAAATCTCTGTTTTACAAAGAATTCTTGTCAGAGACTTTTATTCTAACCGGTATGATTTGCATATAAATTCCAGAAAAACGTTTTCTATACTGCAAAAAAATACTATCTTTAAAAGATTGATTTTAATATCTTAATTAAACAGCTATGGTATTTCTAATTACCTCTTTCATTTTTATGATTGCTTTCTTCATGTTTATACTTTACCAGATATTCATTAATAAAAAACCAAAAGAAACATTAAAAAATCTCATCATGCCAGGCTCATTCTTTTTTCTTACCTGGGGTATAATCTATTTTTTCATTTTTAAATAACTTATAGATTAATGTTCCAAGCCCGGTTTCCACAAAGGATCATCTGCCTGACCGAAGAAGGTACTGAAATTCTTTATGCAATTGGAGAACAAGACAGACTTGTCGGAATCAGCGGTTTTACCAGAAGACCACCACGTGCCCGAAAAGAAAAACCCAAAGTCTCCAATTTTATTGATGCTGATTTTGATAAAATCTTAAAATTAAAACCCGATTTGGTTGTAGGCTATTCAGATTTACAACGGGACATTGCTTCCGAATTAATTAAAAACGGAATCAATGTTTTTATTTTTAACCATAGAAGCCTTAACGAAACACTGAGTATGATTCTTCAATTTTGCTCATTGATAGGCTGTGGGGAAAAAGGAAATCAATTGGTAATGCAATATGTTTCTAATTTGGAATCCGCCTCGGAAAAAGCCAACCTTCAACCCTTTCGACCTAAGATTTTTTTTGAAGAATGGAATGACCCTTTGATTACCTCTATCCAATGGGTGAGCGAATTGATTGAAATTTGCGGAGGTGAACTGATTTTTCCTGAAATGGCCAAAAAATCACTGGGAAAAGACAGAATAGTTAATCCTGATTGGGTGATTGAAAAAAATCCCGATATCATCATCGGTTCCTGGTGCGGGAAAAAATTCAAACCCGAAAAAGTAAAAGCCAGAAAAGGTTGGGGGGAAATCAACGCGGTAAAAAACAATCATCTCTACGAAATCAAATCAGAAATTATTTTGCAACCCGGCCCTGCCTGTCTGACTGACGGAATTTCAGCGATCCAAAATATCTTCAAGAATTTCTTCAATTCATAATTCGGTTGTGTATTCTATTCATTTGATTATTTTTGTGAATTAAGAATTTCTAATGAAAAGAAAACTTCACGTTATAGTTCCCCTAATTATCCTCACAATCACCTCCATTTTGGTAGGCTCGGACTTCATTTTTCAAAATATACCTCATGAGGTTCTCCTAACCGCAAGATGGGCAACAATTGTGAGCCTTATTTATTACTGCATCAAAAAACGTTCACTTACTTCCTGGATTTTATTTGGAATTGTTGCCGGTGCTATAATAGGATATGATTTTCCTAACCTTGCGAAATCTCTCCATCCGCTCAGCAGTGGATTCATCAGGCTGGTCAAAACCATTGTCGGCCCCATTATTTTCGCTACGCTCGTCTACGGAATTGCCGGACATTCAGACCTTAAGCAAGTGGGCCGTATGGCATGGAAATCTTTGGTATATTTCTATTCAGCAACAACCATGGCACTTCTGATCGGATTGGCAGCAATCAACCTTACCCAGGCGGGGAAAGGAATTGATGCCCACAAAATCCCGCAACATGAACTACCCGACAAGGATGCCGCACTTGCAATGGCAGATACACAGGCATTGAATGACCTGCCTGAAAATGTTCATTGGATTTATAAAACAACAGCTTTTTTTCGTGATGTGTTTCCTGAAAATATCATCAGATCAATGTATGAAAATAAAGTACTTCAAATAGTGGTATTTGCGGTTGTTTTTGGAATCGGGTTGGCGTTGGTTGATGAGAAGAAACGAAAACCTATGGTCGATCTGATGGAAAGCCTGGCAGAAACCATGTTCAAATATACCAACATCATCATGTATTTCGCTCCACTGGGTGTTGGAGCCGCCATGGCATATACAGTCGGGCATATGGGGATAGATATTTTGAAAAACCTCATGATGCTACTGTTAACGCTGTATGGGGCTCTTGTTGTTTTCCTTACTTGTGTTCTTTTGCCCATCGCGCTCTACATGAAAGTGCCCATCAGAAATTTTATCGAAGCGCTTAAAGAACCTGTTTCCATTGCATTTGCAACCACCAGTTCCGATGCCGCGTTACCCAAAGTAATGAGCAATATGGAAGATTTCGGAGTGCCAAGAAAAATTGTTTCATTTGTGGTCCCAACCGGATACAGCTTCAATCTTGACGGGACAACTCTCTACCTCTCACTAGCCTCCATTTTTGTAGCACAAGCCGCCGGAATGCATCTTAATTTCGGGCAGCAGTTGCTTATTTGTCTCACTTTGATGATTACCAGCAAAGGTGTAGCAGCCGTGCCGCGGGCATCTCTCATTATTTTGATTGCTACTGCAGACCAATTCGGGTTGCCTATTTTCATCATTGCGGCCATTTTGGGGATTGATGAATTGATGGATATGGCACGGACTTCTGTAAACGTGATTGGAAACTGTCTTGCTTCTGTTGTAGTAGCCAAATGGGAAAATGAATTTGACCAGGAAAAAGCATTGAATTACGGTAAAGAAATTTTGACCGACGAAATCTAACACTGATTTCTATTTCTCCTTATTGCCACATACGATTTCGTGTAACAATTCGTTATATTTACCGGATTTATTAGGGAATAATATGAAATTGAGTAAACTCAGGTTAATGCTGATGATGGGATGCTTGTTGGGAGTGATTTATTCATGTTCAACAACAAAAAATCACCCGGTTACACATAAGAAACCAACGTATAAAAAAGAAAGCCCCGCGCCAAAGCAAAAAGAAACTACGGTAACGGAACCAACACACAAACCTGTAAAGGAGGAAATAAAACCGATTGAGGAAAAAATTGTCGTTAACCTTCCACAAATTAACCGTGAGTTTCGTGCAGCATGGATTGCAAGCGTTGCCAACATCAACTGGCCTTCAAAAAAGAATTTATCTACTGACGAACAAAAAGCAGAAGCCATCCGAATTTTGGATTTGTTAAAAGAAAACAATTTCAACGCGGTTATTTTCCAGGCTCGCCCATCGGCCGACGCTTTGTACAACAGCTCATACGAACCCTGGTCTTATTTCCTTACAGGCGAAACCGGAAAAGCTCCTTCACCTTATTACGACCCTTTGGAATTCTGGATTGCAGAAGCACATAAACGCGGTTTGGAATTACACGTTTGGCTGAATCCTTACAGAGCACATCATTCAAACGGCGGGCGTGTAACAAGCGAATCAATGGTCAATAAAATGTCCAATTGCATCGTTCACCTAAAAAATGGAATGTACTGGTTTGACCCTGCCAAAAAAGAAACACAAGACCATGTGAGCGATGTTGTAATGGACATTGTAAAACGATATGACATAGACGGAATTCATTTTGACGATTATTTTTACCCATATGCCTCTTACAATGGCGGATCCGATTTCCCTGACCAGGCATCATGGCGGACATACCAGAACTCAGGCGGAACGCTCTCGAAAGCGGACTGGAGAAGAGAAAATGTAAATAAATTCATTGAAAGAATTTACCACGAAATCAAATCAGAAAAGAATTATGTAAAATTCGGGATCAGCCCGTTTGGGATTTGGAAACCGGGTTTCCCAAGCGGCGTTTCGGGAATGTCACAATATGATGAATTGTATGCCGATGCAAAATTATGGCTGAACAAAGGCTGGATTGATTATTTTACCCCACAATTGTACTGGCCCGTTGATGCGCCAAAGCAAAACTTTACCTCTCTTTTGAACTGGTGGGAATCTGAAAACACATACAACCGCCATCTTTGGCCCGGTCTGAACACGGTTGAAATTAAAAGCTCCGATAAAGCGTCTGAAATCATCCGCCAGATTGAAATCACCAGGCAACTGGTTCCCAACAGCGCCGGAGTCGCGCACTGGAGCATGGCAGGATTAAATTCCAATATGCTATACTCTTTAAAATCGGGACCCTATAAAGAAAAAGCGCTTGTTCCAAAATCTCCCTGGCTGACTCCTCTTATTTCTGAAAAACCGAACCTCATCCTTCTTAATGAACAAAATAATGTTCAGGCAAGCTGGATTTTGGATAATTCCCAAAATGTTTCTCACTGGCTTTTGTACAAAAGGTATGGCGAAACCTGGGAAACCGAAATTTTAAACTCACAAACCACCGTTCAAACTTTACAGAAACACAAAGACGGTAAAAAACTGGATATGATTGTCATACAGGCCGTTGACCGTTTAGGAAATGAAAGTGAATATGTGGCCAAGACGGTAAGTTAATCGGGCTTCTAAAGCTTCATAAACAAAAAGGCTGGTTTCGAGAAATCAGCCTTTTTTCATTTTACTTATTTTTTTCTAAAAAGATTAATTAAGGTCAAAGTTATTCAAAAAGAGTAGTTTACAAGAACCGAAAGTGCTATCGGTAACGATTTAGTAATGGTGCTTACTGCACTCGCTTTCATTTGATTACCTTGTAAATCATTAATGCAAATGTAATAAATATATGGGTAAAGTACACTACTGCTTTATCCATTTTTTGTTGGGTATTTAGAAAAAAATTCCCCCACTGGGGGTAATCTGTGGTATTGGTCTCAATATTATTTCCAAATTTTGACGTATCAACTTTAGTTGAACCACCGAAATAAATAGTGATAACTTCAAAAAGACTATACTATGGAAATCGTGTTGAGTAAAATATTATCGGAAATCCGACATCAGGAAGACAAGCTGTCTTCCAAAATGATGCGGACAGCAGACGAGGCATACCAAATGACCTTGTTCTTAAACGAAATGTTGGAGACTATAAAAGCCAAAGTTTTAAAAGACGGTTTTGCCAATGAACAACAGGAGATTGACTTTTTCAAGAATATCAAGCCACAGGTTTTAGGGAAACTTATTTACTACAACAAAGTATTTCGTATCGAAACGACCTGCCCTGTGAGCAATGGCAGAATACACCAAAGCTATTTTGAAAACCAACTTAAAATCCTAAAATCCGAATATAAGGAAAGCATATCTATTGAGGATTTTTATAGGTACTAGAGCCGTTTTGTTTCCAGTCCAGTTTAATGGAGATGTACCATATTCCTTTTTATACTGTCTGCTGTTCAGTTGGTCTTCGAGATAGACCTGTATCAAGTCATTAGCCAGTATCTTACCTGCCTTATAATCGCCAATGGTAGAAAAAGAATGGTCTGTTTCAAAATAGAAAGTGTCCAAGTTTAACTTAATATCATACTTGCCCCTAACAAATAGCTGGTCGTCAATAAAAGTATTGTTGGTACGGTAATATTTATAAAATTCAAGGTTATTGTCAAAGAATTTTTTGAGCTTCTTCAATTCCGTTTCAAAGAACTTTTTTGCAGACTTTGTTTCATTTGGCTTTTTGCTTTCAATTTTATAGACGGCATTATAATATATCAGCTTGGCAATAAACTGTGGCTTGATGTGCTTAAAAAAATGGATTTCTTCCTGTTTGTTTTTAAAGCCTGTTTTAAGCACGTACTCTTTCAGCTTGGCTATCTTATGCAAAATAATTTCAATTACCTTTTCATACGCTGTCAATTGGTTTTCCTGCTCAAAGAGCAATTCGTTAATCTGATTTTCTAATTCATTAAATGTCTTTTTGTAATATCCTGTCATTATAGTATTGGAATTTGTGAGTATAATCCGATGATTATTCCCTGTTCATTACCTCTGCCAATATTTGCACCTGCGGTAAAGCGGACTGCTTAATACAGTATAAAAACGATATGTTTCTTATACAAACTATGCGTTCGGCTGTTTTTTTAAGTCCCAAAAGTAAAGATTGTACCCACGTCAAAAAATGGGGCATCTGCCCCATTTCCCGCCAGAACCCTTATGGGTAATTTTGCTGTATCATCAATATAATAATAGAGATATGAAAGCAAGACTAATCATTACAATGGCACTTTTTATGGGGTTATCAACCGTGAGTGCCCAAAGTTTGGGAGATTTTAAGCCGGGAAAAGCCGGACCTAAAAGTTTGGAAAGACCAAAATTCGATAACAAGAATGTATATATCGCCGATTTTGCGGTGCACTATCAAGTGTATAGTGAGAAATCTGCTTCTAAAAAAGGAGGTTCGGGGATATATGGAAAAGTGATGGGTGGAGCAAAAGCCTCACTCGCAGTTGGTTTGGATATTTCGCAGGAAACACTTCAAAAAATTACAGATGAAGCGTATGCTAAATTTATAGCAGATTTAAAGGCGAATGGATTTAATATAATGCAGGGCGATGAGGCAAAAAATACCGATTTTTATAAAGGGTATAAATACAGTACAAACCTAAGTATGTCCCCATCAAACACAATGGAAGGTGCTGTTACTGTCCATCCGCAAAACGTCGGATTTTTTTATAACGAAAAAGGTTCAAGTACGAATACCACAAAGCTTTCAAAAGAATTGAACGATGCGGCTGTTGCTCGTATTGATTTGTATGTGGTGTTTGTCGAAACAAGAGGTTCTAATAAAAGTGGTATCGGTGCTAATGTAGTAGCTAAAACCAATTTAGTTTTATCGGACAACAATACTATTGCACATTTCATAGTTGGACGAAACAAAATTGGCGGTTCGCCTTTAGGCGAATATCAGGGCGTTCTGAAAAAAGAGTTGGACATTGACGGCGTTATCAAAGAAGAAAAAATAACCAATTATGTAACTTCCGAT